>Ga0100401_1000174_pt1 | contig 52068 bp, 51 predicted proteins | sample CryGeymeta201525_FD_80421 | JGI IMG/M metagenome (GOLD analysis project Ga0100401, IMG submission 80421) | Groundwater microbial communities from Crystal Geyser aquifers in Utah, USA - Crystal Geyser metaG 2015-25 | ecosystem: Environmental > Aquatic > Deep subsurface > Groundwater | place: USA... | reverse complement strand
GGGCAACCTTGGCCTTGAACTCAGCGGTATAGCGCTTCTGTTTTGCCATCTTCTCGTCGGTCCTTCATTAACAAGCCAGAGCCTATCAACTGGTCCGAAATTCCGCGACCACCTCTGCGTGAGGCGTCTGTTCCGGCCCGCAGCGTGTTCGACAGGCCGTCTGACGGCAGCTTGAAGAAGCGGGAAATCGGTTCGACCTTCCCCTCTGGTGTGGCGCGGAAGCGTTGTCTGGAAATCTCGGAATGCTCCGTCCGCATACTGGACGTGAGAAAATCGCCGTCCCAAATCCTCGGATGGCCAAAGCCCCAGGCATCGTTTCCGAAACCGCGCAGGGCCTCCGCATAGGCGCTGGGCTTGCCGAACTTCTTGGTCTTGACGGCATCGGTTGCGTTCAAGGAGGCGAACGCTTCTGCGTCTGGAAGATCGTCAAGCGCATCGGCGCAGGTCGGGCGGGACAACATCCTCTCGGGGTAACTCGGAACAGTCAGGCCCGCCTTTGCGCCCATTAAGATGAAGCGCTGCCGGTCCTGCGGCACTCCATAGTCTGCGGCGTTCAGGACGCGCCATTCGGTCTGAACATCGTAGCCAGCGGCCTGAAATTCTTCGATCAGTTCATGCAGGAACTTGCGGTGGCGGCCCACGGTAAGGCCCTTGACGTTCTCGAACACAAAGTAGGACGCATCCAGCTCTTTGACGATCCGAACGAAGTCGCGGACAAGGCTGTTCCGAGGGTCATCAAGCGCACGCTTGCCGATCATCGAAAAGCCTTGGCAGGGGGCACCGCCGAAAACTACGTCCACCTTGCGGGTGCCGATCCCCGAAACGCTCCTGATCTCCGCGCCACTGACCTCGGTGACGGACTTGGCGAGAACCGAACAGGATGGAAAGTTGAACTTGTGGACAGCGGCGTGAACGGGGTCGATTTCAACGGCTGCCACCACGTCAAAGCCAGCTTGCTCGAAGCCAAGGCTCATCCCGCCAGCGCCTGAAAACAGATCCACACCGATTGGCCGCGTCATCGACATTCCTCAAATCCACCGCATCCGATCAACCTATTGAAGTTGACCCCGCTTCGTTTCCTAGACCTAGCCTTTCCCCGGGGATATTTCTACCTCCTCGAAAGGGTTTCCAGCCGCCAGACTTCGCACCAAGCCGCCGTGACAGCGCTGTCCACGAGCTTGCCACCAACCAGCCGATTCAGCGAAGCCGGTTTCCCGAAAATCGCCACACCGCTCTGTCGGGGTAACATCCGGGTAGCGGGTCAAGCTGTCCACCTGATCCATCCAACCGCCTGATTTTCTGAGGATTTATGGTGCTGTGAGAGAGGATTGAACTCTCGACCTCACCCTTACCAAGGGTGTGCTCTACCACTGAGCTACCACAGCCGCCTTTTTCCCAGATAGCTAACCCGGGCGTTACCCCGTGTTAAGCGGGCTCTGGAAAAGCCCTTTAGTTTCAACGCCCTTCGCCCGTAGAGCTTCCCCTTACCAAGGGCGTGCTCTCCAAACAACATTTCTGATTCTGTGCAAAACCTTGGGGCTGCCCCATTGCAAAGAAATCTGAAACTACCCACCGTTTTTAACCGAACTCATACATACGGGAGGAGAAGACTGCCCTTTCAATTAACAATTTTCCCTAAAACTTCGCAGTCCCGTGAGGGTACTGTGATCGAGGGACGTTGACGTGGGGGCGAAGTCTGGTCCGCCACACCAGCGTGGCGTCGCAATAAACTTTCGCGCGGCAAGGTGCAAGATGCTTTGCGCGGGTTTTTTACGCCAACGCAAAAGGTGGCTGCCGCGCCAACTTCGGAGCGGCGCACGGAGGTTTGTTGCGCGGCCCGCACACAGTGCATTCTGGACCATTCCACCGCGCTGCGCTAAGACCTGATCATGGCGAAACCGACCGCAGCCGATCAGACGGCCAAAACGGCCCAGACCCGCGACGCGCGGTTAAAGGCCGCGTTGAAGGCGAATCTTGCCCGCCGCAAGGCGCAGGCACGAGCACGGGCCGGGCAGACCGACAAGACAAACGGCGACAAGGCCGAATAAAGGGGCGTGGGCATGGATTCGATCGTGGTGCGGGGCGGCGGTGCGCTGAATGGTGACATTCCGATTGCCGGGGCGAAGAACGCCTGCCTGACGCTGATGCCGGCCACCTTGCTCAGCGATGAACCGCTGACGCTGACCAATGCGCCGCGCCTGTCGGACATCGCCACGATGACGGCACTGTTGCGGTCGCTGGGCTGCGAAGTGTCCAGTTTGCAAGGCGGGCAGGTGTTGATCATGTCGTCCCACAACCTGGACAATCACACTGCCGACTATGACATTGTGCGCAAGATGCGCGCGTCGATCCTGGTTCTGGGGCCGATGCTGGCGCGCGATGGCCATGCCGTGGTGTCGTTGCCCGGCGGCTGTGCCATTGGTGCGCGGCCGGTCGATCTGCACCTGCGCGGGCTTGAGGCGTTGGGGGCAAAGCTGGATCTGCGCGATGGTTATGTCCACGCCAAGGCGCCCGGCGGACTGCGCGGCGGGGTTGTGGATTTTCCGCTGGTTTCGGTGGGGGCCACCGAAAACGTGCTGATGGCGGCAACGCTGGCCAAGGGCACCACCACCATCAACAATGCCGCGCGCGAGCCCGAGATCGTCGATCTGGCCCAGTGTCTGCGCCGGATGGGTGCCCAGATCGAGGGCGAAGGCACCGGCACGATCACAGTGCAAGGTGTCGATCTGTTGCATGGTGCCACACATCGCGTGGTCACCGACCGGATCGAACTGGGCACCTATATGTTGGCCCCGGCGTTTTGTGGCGGCGAAGTGACGTGTCTGGGCGGGCGGATTGATCTGTTGGCTGCGTTCTGTGAAAAGCTGGACGCGGCGGGCGTTTCGGTGACCCAAACGGCCCGCGGCCTGACTGTGGCGCAAAAGAATGGCCGGATCAGGGCGGTGGATGTTGTTACGGCGCCGTTTCCCGGCTTTCCCACGGACCTTCAGGCGCAGATGATGGCGCTGTTGTGCACGGCCGATGGCACCTCGGTGCTGGAGGAACGGATTTTCGAGAATCGTTTCATGCATGCACCCGAATTGATGCGGATGGGCGCACAGATCGAGGTGCAGGGGGGCACGGCCCGGGTGACGGGTGTGGAAAAGCTGCGCGGTGCGCCGGTGATGGCCACCGATCTGCGCGCTTCGGTCTCGCTGATCCTGGCGGGACTGGCGGCCGAAGGGGAAACCGTGGTCAGCCGTGTGTACCATCTTGATCGCGGGTATGAACGTGTCGAGGAAAAACTGGGCGCCTGCGGGGCACGCATTGAACGGATAAGCACATGACCGACGCGCGATTCGAAGATGCCGCCGCCCGCCCTTTGCGTCTTTTGGCGCTTGGCCCCGAGGATCTGACCGTGTTGTCGTCGCTGGTGCAGGATGCGGTGTTTCCGGTGACCGAGATGAAGTTCGACCGCCGCGCCCGGCGCTTTGCCATTCTGCTGAATCGGCTCCGCCGGGAAGACCACACACCGATGCCTGAACGGGTTCGCGCTGTGCTGGCGTTTGACAACGTAACCGGTGTGCAGAGCAGTGGGATTGACCGGAGCGATACCGACCAGATCTTGTCGCTGCTGTCGATCACGCTGGAGGGTGACAGTGATCGCGTGATCCTGACCCTTGCGGGCGATGGGGCCATCGCGGTGCAGGCAACGGCGCTGGACGTGTCGCTGCGCGATGTGACGCAGCCGTACCGTGCCGTGTCGGGCAAGGTGCCGCGCCACCCCGACTGACCCCGGGGCTTGAGCCTGCTGCACCGCGGCGCTATGCCTTTGCCGAACGGAGTGTCCGCCATGCCCCAGATCCTGTCTACGAACGATGCCGATTTCGAAACCCGGTTCACCGCGCTGCTGACGATGAAGCGTGAGGACAGTCCCGATGTCGATGACACGGTCGCCGCGATCATCAGGGACGTGCGCACCCGGGGCGACGCGGCGGTGCTGGAGCTGACCGCGCGGTTTGACCGGCTGACGCTGACGCCGGAAACCATGGCCTTTTCCAAGGCCGAGATCGACGCAGCCTGCGCCGCCGTCAGCCTTGATGACCGGGCTGCGCTGGAAATGGCGGCGTCGCGGATCCGCGTCTATCACGCCCGACAGATGCCGAACGATGAATTCTGGACAGATGACGCTGGCGCCACCCTTGGCTGGCGCTGGACGGCCGTGTCGGCGGCGGGGCTGTATGTGCCGGGGGGGCTTGCGTCTTATCCGTCGTCGGTGCTGATGAATGCGATCCCGGCCAAGGTGGCGGGGGTGGAACGCCTTGTCGTCACCGCACCCACGCCGGATGGGGTGGCCAATCCTCTTGTGCTTTTGGCGGCGCGTCTGGCCGGGGTCGATACCGTTTACCGGATCGGCGGGGCACAGGCGATCGCCGCGTTGGCCTATGGCACCGAAACCATTGCGCCGGTGGACAAGATCACCGGCCCCGGCAACGCCTATGTCGCGGCGGCCAAGCGGCGGGTGTTCGGCAAGGTGGGCATCGACATGATCGCCGGGCCATCGGAAATTCTGGTCATTGCCGACGGCGACAACGACCCTGACTGGATCGCGCTTGATCTGCTCAGCCAGGCCGAACACGACGAAAGCGCGCAGAGCATCCTGATCACCACCGATCCCGCCCTTGCCGAGGCGGTGGCCGAAGCCGTTGAGGTGCGCCTGCAAACCCTTGCGCGGCGGGTGATCGCAGGGAAGTCCTGGCGCGACTATGGCGCGATCATCACCGTCAACGACCTGGGCGAGGCCGCGGCGCTGTGCGATCAGATCGCGCCCGAGCACCTTGAACTCTGTGTCGACAACCCCGAAGCGCTGGCCGACAACATCAATCATGCGGGGGCGATCTTCCTGGGCAAGTGGACGCCCGAGGCCATTGGCGATTACATCGGCGGGCCGAACCACGTTCTGCCCACCGCCCGTTCTGCACGGTTCTCGTCGGGCCTGTCGGTGCTGGATTTCCTGAAACGCACGACGATGGCGCGCATGACCCCCGGCGCACTCGAAGCCATCGGCCCCGCAGCAGAACGGCTGGCAACATCGGAAAGTCTCCAGGCCCACGGCCTGTCCGTGCGCGCCCGCCTTGACCGGCTGAACAGATGAGCCGGCTGGTCAATGTCACCATTGACGACTCGGGGCTGCCCGCCCCCACGCCCGAGATCGAACAGGAACGTCGGGTGGCGATCTTTGATCTGACCGAGGACAATTCCTTTGGCATCGCGGGCCATGACGGCCCCCTGCATCTGCTGTTGGCGATCCGGGAACGGCGGCTGGTGTTTGACATCACCACGCCGGAAGGGGCCAAGGTGGCCGAATTTCATCTGTCGCTCGGGCCGTTCCGGCAAGTGGTGAAAGACTATTTCCAGATCTGCGAAAGTTATTTCGACGCTGTGAAAAAGCTGCCCCCCAGCCAGATCGAAACGATCGACATGGCCCGGCGTGGCATCCACATGGAAGGTGCACGGGTGTTGCAGGAACGGCTGGACGGCAAGGCCGAGGTCGATATCGACACCGCCCGCCGGCTGTTCACGCTGATTTGCGTGCTGCACTTCGGCGGCTGAGGTGGCGGGCCTGCCCCAATCTGTGCTGTTTTGCTGTGATCACAATGCCGTTCGTTCGCCAATGGCCGAAGGTTTGATGAAAAAGTATTACGGCACAGCCTGTTATGTCCAATCCGCCGGGGTGAAAGGCGAGATGGAGATTGACGGTTTCTCGGTGGCCGTCTGCCGCGAACTGGGGGTTGAGCTGGAACGGCACCGCGTGCGGTCGTTCGACGAGATGCAGGAATGGGGCGATGATCTTTCGGGGTTCGATCTGATCGTGGCGCTGTCGCCCGCCTCGCAACGTCGGGCGTTGGATCTGACACGGCTATATCACCTTGACGTTGAATATTGGCCGATTCTCGATCCCACCGGTTTGGGTCACACGCGCGAGGCGCAATTGCAAAGCTATCGCCAGGCGCGTGACCAGATTCTTGGGCGTATCCGGGCGCGGTTTGGTTCGCCCACCGAAGCCGCGACATGAAAACGGCGGCCCGGGTTGAGGCGGCCGCTGGTCGGTGTTGAGGGGGCGATCAGCCGTCGTAAGCAGGCAGATTGTTCAGCTGGTCCCGCGTGGCGTTCACATAAACGCGCAGGTCAGTGGCGGTCAGGCCTTGCAGGATTGACAGACGATCAAAGGGAGTCTCCACCATACGTTCGCCGATCCCGAGGAAACCGCCGATGCCTACGATCACGGCGTCGATCGAACCACTGCTCCCCACAAACATGTCACTGATGTTGCCAACGGTTTCGTCCTCGTTGCCAAAGACGGTGGCGCCTTTCAAGGCCGAATAATCGAACTGTTCGAAGTTTACGGGTGTGTAACCTTCACGCGCAATTCTGATGATTTCCGGCGCTGACTGCTCGATCCGGATCGTCGGCTGCGGCATGTCCACGGTGATATTCGCCGGGGCCTGGCGCACGATGATCTGACCGGCCTGTTCGGCGATGTCGACGGTGGGGCGCCCTGGCTGAATCTCGACCTGGGTCTTGCCGCTGGTCACATCGACGGTGGGCGGCGTCTGTTCCAGAAACACCGTGCCTTCGACGGTCACCTTATCCTGAAGGATCAGCTGGGTTTTGGCGGTTTCGGTGTCACGTTCGACGGCATCCATCCCGGCGGTCTGTTGCACACGTTCCAGTTCGACGCGGCATATTTCGCCTTCGCCCGCTTTCGCAATGGTCATGATCCGGGCCTCTTGGGTGCGGATTTCTTGCGGAAGATCGTGATGAAGAACCTCGATCAGCCGATCATGGGCTGTGTAAGAATTGCGGTCCTGTGCCGATACGGCGGTCGCAAACGGCACCGAAAGTGCGGTGGTCATCAGCAGGGTTGAAAAAACATCTCGCATGGGCTTACTCCAATAGGGTTCACTCGTTACCAAGGATAAAATGGGCGGCCTTGCCGTATGATTCCGGGTTTTCTGTATTCGGGGCGCATGGCACCGGGGCGAGGCGCCGATGCTGATGCGGCTGCTGCGTCGTAAAAAACGCGGTGTGACAATTTGGATTTGCGGGTGATCGCGCGCCGCAGCGTCGCGTTCTCACTTGAAAACCCTGTGCAATGGGCGCATCTAGGGTCAGATTCGCATATTAGGCGAACACCACCACTATGGAGTGAACATGGCCAAGGAAGAACTGCTCGAATTCCCCGGCGTCGTGAAGGAACTTCTGCCGAACGCGACATTCAGGGTCGAGCTGGAAAACGGCCATGAGATCATCGCGCATACGGCAGGCAAGATGCGCAAGAACCGCATCCGCGTTCTGGCAGGCGACAAGGTGCAGGTCGAAATGACCCCCTATGATCTGACCAAGGGGCGGATCAATTATCGTTTCAAGTAAGCTGTGCGTCTGATTCTTGGCTCAGGCTCGCCACGTCGGCGCGAGCTGTTGACGCAGCTTGGTCTGACGCCCGATGAGATCCGCGCGCCCGACATTGATGAAACACCCGAAAAGGGAGAATTGCCGCGCCCATATTGCATTCGCATGGCGCGGGAAAAGGCATTTGCCGTGTCTTTGGATGAGGATGAGGTGTTGGTGACCGCCGACACCACCGTGGCTTTGGGGCGCCGCATTCTGGGCAAACCGTCCGATGCGGGCGAGGCGGCGGAATTTCTGTTCAAATTGTCGGGGCGACGCCACAAGGTGATCACCGCAGTTGTTGTGCGCCGGGCTGACCGGCTGTGGCAGCGCGCTGTCGTTACGGATGTGCGTATGAAACGATTGTCAGACGTCGAGGTGAACGGATATCTCGCGACCAACGACTGGCAGGGCAAGGCAGGCGGATACGGCATCCAGGGGCCGGCCGGGGCGTTCGTTCCATGGATTCAGGGGTCGTTCACCGGGGTTGTCGGACTGCCGGTGGCCGAAACCGTGGCGTTGTTGGACGCGGCGGGCTATCCGGTGTTCGGACGATGAAGGGGCGATCGGTGATCCTTGACCGGCTGGGCGATCGGCTGGCCGCGGCTTTGTTGGTTGATGGTGTGCTGGACGATCTGCTGGTGGCGCCGCCTGACGATGTGCCTGTGCCCGGAGCGATTTATCGCGCAGTGGTCGATCGGCCGATGAAAGGGCAGGGCGGGGCAATCCTGCGGCTGCCGGACGGTCGGGGATATTTGAAATCGGCCAAGGGCCTGGCCCCTGGCACGACGATGCTGGTGCAAGTGACCGGCTTTGCGGTTGAGGGCAAGGCAGTGCCGGTCAGTGATCGTGTGCTGTTCAAAAGCCGCTATGCCATTGTCACGCCCGATGCGCCAGGCATCAACATCTCGCGCAGCATCAAGGATGATGCGCGGCGCGACGAATTGCTTTTGTTGGCGCATGAGGCGATGGGTGAGGCAGGGCGCACCGGGCTAATCCTGCGCTCGGCCGCCATGGATGCCCCGGACGATTCTCTGGCTGAAGACATAATCGCCATGGCCGATCTGGCTGCTGCGATCATGGGTGACACCACGGGTGATCCCGAATTGCTGGTCGATGGGCCAGATCCCCACACCTTGGCCTGGCGCGAATGGCCCGAACCTGATTCGATTTCCACCAAGGATGGCGGATTTTCTGACCAGGGCGTGGACGCCATGATCGACGCGCTGCTCCAACCGCGGGTCGCCTTGCGGGAGGGGGACATGTTCATCGAACCAACCCGGGCGCTGGTCGCTGTCGATGTGAATACCGGGGCCGACACGTCGCTTGCGGCAGGGCTCAAGGCGAATATCGCGGCCGTTCGGGCATTGCCGGCGCAGTTGCGCTGTCGTGGGTTGGGTGGTCAGATCCTGCTGGATCTGGCGCCAATGGCCAAGAAAGACCGCCGGGGGTTTGAACAGGTTCTGCGCGCTGCGTTCCGGTCTGACCCCGTGGAAACGATCCTTGCAGGTTGGACACCCTTGGGCTGCTATGAATTGCAGCGCAAGCGTGACCGTCTGCCACTGTAACGGAGGCACCCATGGCCTGTCCGATCTGCGACCGTGAAACAGACCCGAAATACCGCCCCTTCTGTTCGCGCCGCTGTGCCGATGTTGACCTTGGCAAGTGGCTCAGCGGGTCTTACGCCATTCCCGCCGATGATCCTGATGACATGGATGACGCCGACCGCGCACCGTCGGGCGGCGGTGAGACGCCCCATTAGGCCAAGTTGGCGATGATCCCGCGCAACGTGTCGATGCCCAAACTCCTTTCCGATGAGGTGATCACGATCTCGGGATAGGCCGCCGGATGGCGGGCCAGCATGACACGCGTGCGTTCGATCGCGGCGTCAAGGTCGGATGTGGCGGGTTTGTCTGCCTTGGTCAGAACCGCCTGGAATGTGACGGCTGACTTGTCGAGCAACGTCATGATCTCGTCATCGACGTCCTTTGCACCGTGGCGCCCGTCGATCAAAAGAAACACCCGTCGCAGGGTGGCACGGCCCGACAGATATGATTTCATCAACTGCTGCCATTTTTCCACCGTCTTTACCGGGGCTTTGGCAAAGCCATACCCCGGCAGGTCGACCAGATAATCATCGTCGCCGCAGGTAAAAAAGTTGATCTCCTGTGTCCGTCCCGGTGTGTTTGATGCCCGCGCCAGCGCCTTGCGCCCGGTCAGGGCATTGATCAGTGTCGATTTCCCGACGTTCGAGCGGCCTGCAAAACAGACTTCACGCCGGTCGGCGGGGGGCATACCGTCCATTGCGACGACGCCTTTGAGAAAAAGAGTCTCGCGTGCGAACAAGAGGCGACCGGCCTCGCGGGCGGAGTCTTCGATTTCGGCAATTGGAAACACCAGCTTCATCGCGCGACACCGACGCAAAGCGTAGTGCCTTGCGTGTCATCTGCGCGGCGATGCCCCCCGAATCCGCAGGACAGACGGGGATATTCGAGGGGGCGCATCATTTCTTCACAGGTTTCTTTGGATCACCGGCAGGCAGCGCCTTGCGGCGCTTGAACCCGCCGATGATGTTGCCGAACACATCCGGCTTATAGCCTTGGCTCCGCATGATGGCATATTGTTGCATGAAGGTGATCGTGTTGTTGGTGATCCAATACAGCACCAAACCGCTGGCAAAGCTGCCCAGCATGAACATGAAGACCCATGGCATCCATGCGAATATCATTTTTTGTGTTGGGTCTGCCGGTGCTGGGTTCAACTTTTGTTGAAGCCACATCGAGATCCCAAGCAGGATTGGCAGGACACCCAGAGAGAAGATAAAGAAAATCGAGCCCTGCTCTGGCGTTGCCCAGGGCAGCAGGCCGAAGAGGTTCAGAATGCTGCTGGGGTCTGGTGCGGACAGGTCGCGGATCCAGCCGAGCCATGGGGCGTGCCGCAACTCTATGGTGACGAAGATCACCTTGTACAGCGAAAAGAAGATCGGAATCTGCAAGAGAATCGGCAGACAGCCGGATGCCGGGTTCACTTTGTTCTTCTTGTAGAGCTCCATCATTCCGACCTGAAGTTTTTGTCGGTCGCCGCCCGCCTTTTCTTTCATGGCCTCCATCTCGGGCTGCAATTCCTTCATCTTGGCCATCGAGACGTAGGATTTATAGGCCAGCGGCAACAACAGCGCCTTTAGGAAGAAAGTCAGCGCAATGATTGACCATCCCATATTGCCGATCAGGGCGTTCAACCAGTGCAGCACGAAAAAGATCGGTTTGGTCAGAAAGAAAAACCAGCCCCAGTCAATGGAATCAAGGAAACCGGCAACGCCGCCTTCATTTTGATAGGTGCGGATCGTGTCCCATTCCTTGGCGCCGGCAAACATCATTGTGCTGCTGCTGGCTGATGTCCCCGGCGCTATGTCCATTGGCGCAAGGCGTGCCTCGGTCAAGTAAATGTCGGCCGCAGCGTTGTATTTTGCGACGGACGTGAAGGGCGTGCCAGGCTGGGGAATCAGCGACGTCATCCAATATTTATCCGTAAAGCCGACCCAACCATTCTGACCCACATTGACAACGTCCGAATTTGCCCCCCAACGCTCATCACTGGGCTGACTGGTCATGTCCTTATAGTCTATTTCCTGCAACTTGCCGTCCGACATACGAACGACGCCTTCGTGCAGAATAAAGAATTTGGCAAGATTCGGTGGCATACCCTGGCGGGAAATCGTGCCATAGGGTGCCAAACGCACGGCAGACCCGGTCATGTTTTCGACGGTTTGCGTGATATTGAACATGAATTTTTCGTCAATCGCAACGTCGCGCCGAAAGACAAGACCTTTGCCGTTGTCCCAAGACAGCTGGACAGGGCTGTCAACGGCAAGCACAGTTCCGCCTGTCTGAGTCCAGACCGTGTTCGCGCCCGGCACGTCCTCAAAGTTCAGCGTACCACCGGGAGCCCAGCCAAAGGTTGCGTAGTACGGGTGGGAGGCGCCCACTGGGTTCAGCAAGGTTACCAGTGGCGCTTCCGGCGACAATGTTTCGCGATAGGTTGTCAGGGCAAGTGTATCGATGCGCCCGCCCAGAAGAGACATCGAGCCGACAAGGCTGGGTGTTTCCACCGAAATGCGCGGGATTTCTGCCCCGGCCACCATCAACCCGCCGGGGATTGCGGCCTGAACCGGGCTTCCCGCAGCTACAGGAACGCCGGGCCCTGTTTCGGCGCTTTCGGTGACCACGATCGAATTCGGATCACGCACTGGATCTTCCGGCGGGAAAAGCACGAACCAGGCCAAGATCACCAGAAAACTGAGCGCCGTGGCAAGGATGAGATTCTTGTTCTGATCGTCCATTCGATAGAGCCGCCTGTGCATTTTTCTTCAGCCCGGTTCAACAGGGCGCACAGTCAAAGGTCAAGCCGTTTTGCCGATCCCTTGCCCTGGGGGACGCTACGCCGCGGGAATTTGCCCGTACCCAAGGGTTGACCATGCGGGTCGTCGGGCAGATGCCCCACGCCGCGCCGCACAAGCCATGACTGAAGAGCAGAGCCCGGCATTGGGCGGGCGATCGCGTAACCTTGCACATGGCCGCAGCCCAGTTGTGCGAGTGTCGAGAATTCGCCGGGTGTTTCGACCCCCTCCGCTAGAACATCGACGCCCAGCTGTTGTGCCATGGTCAGGATTGCTGAGATCATCGCGTGTTGATCCCTGTCCCTGTCGACGCAAGTGACCAGTGACCTGTCGATCTTGATCCGATTCACGCCAAAGCGACGGATCCCATTGATCGATGCGCTGCCGGTCCCGAAATCGTCGAGGTCGAGAAAACAGCCGAGCCGCCTGAGGGCCAGAAGGTTGCGGCCGATCACAGCGTCGGGATCAATGCAAGCGACAACGGTTTCCAATACTTCGAGGCCCAGTCGGGTGGCTGGCAGGCCGTGCCGATCCAGCGCCCAGCTTATTCTGTCGGTCAGGGTGGGGTCTGTCAAATCCTCGGTGCCAAGGTTGACTGACACCCGGGGCACATCAACTCCGGCGCTGTCCCAGGCCACAAGTTGTTCGAGCGATTGAGCCAATATGGTATCCGTCAGTTTCGATGACAGTCCATCGGCCAGAATGGCAGGCAGAAACGCGGCCGGTGTCAGGGTGCCGCGATCAGTGTGCTTCCAGCGCGCCAATGCCTCTACCCCGGTCAGCGCACCGGTGTCTGCGCAGATCTGTGGTTGATACCAGGGCAAGATATCGCCGTTCGTCAGGGCGGCGCCGATTGTGTCTGCGGCACCTCCCGGTTTTGGCAGTTCAGCGGCGCTGGATACCATTGTGCGATCGAAGGACCGGATCGCGCGTGGGGCGTCGCGCTGTGCGGTCTGAAGCGCCAGTTCGGCGGCTTGCAACAGCCCCGGTGCGTCGGGGCCAGTTGCAAGCCGCGCGGTTACACAAAACCCTATGGATGCCGTTAGAAGCAGGCGCAAGCCATCGACGGCCACCGGGCGCATTATCGCTGTTTGCAGCCGCAGCGTTGTTTGGATCGCGGTTTCCAGATCAATTCGGGCACTATGCGCAAAATAGAGGCAAAAACGGCCATCTGCCAAATCGGCCAAGGTGTCATTGTGGCGGATTTCACCCTGCAACCGTTCGGCAATGCGCCGGGTGATCAAGGCGGCGGCGCGTTTGCCGTGGCGTTGCGCCAGCTCGGTTTGATCGTCCAGCTGCAAGACGATGCACAGCGCCTGACCTGTGCGGTCAGCTCTATCTGCGTCGGCTTCGATCCGGGTCAGCAGGGTGGCGCGGTCGACCGGTTGGGCCAGTTGCACGGTGGCAAGGCTGTGCAGATGAAACGTACCGCTGCGGCTGGCTGTGCCCAGCAGAAACGCCAGTCCCACCGCCGTGGTGAACAGCACCCCTTCAACCCCACTGAGCGCCGCCGAAACCACCAGCAGCACGGCGTACCCCAACCCAAGCAGAGCCGGTGAAAGACCGTTGCGCCGGGCGCGGATCAGAAATTTTTGTATCAGCATCGCCATCCCCCGCGGCACCGGACCTCGAACACTGGCTAGGGCAGTTAGGTGGCGGGCAGGTTAATTTTGGCGGGCAAATTGTACAGAATTTTAATCAAACGTATTTGTTTCGTTCCTCGCGTCCCGCAGATTTTTGCCTCGCAGCTGATCGGCATAGCTTTGATTCGCTGTCGTGCAGCCCATCCGTGCTGATGCACAGATCGCAATCAAGGGTCAGACAGCATTGGATAAATACCGCGCCGACACGTCCAGGGCGGGGCCAAAAGGGGGCAGGAGCTCCCGAGATGCGTCATCAGCGCCACATGGTAACGCCCGCACCATCGAGGCGATTAATGGCTGTGGCGCGCAAGCTGATCTGTTTTTTGCCAAAGGCGTCGGTCAAGACAAGTTCGGATCCGCGCAACGACCAGCGGGTGATGCCGAACAGGTCACCGAAACAGCCCTGCATCTGCACTGTGGCAGGCGCATCTGATGTGCGTGGTGACGACAGATTGGCGCGGCATTCGCGATTGTCAGGGCTGGTGACACGCCACTGACCCGCATAATCGCCTGCTGAATTGGGGACAGCGGGCGCGGCACCCCCCACGATGGCCCCCAACAACCCGCCAGTGTTGACCGAAACCGAGCTGCTTTCTGTCACGGTCCGGGTCGTGTTGCCTTGGACAGTTGTGGTCGTGGCGCTGATGCTATCGGAAATCTGCGCAGGGGCCGCCGCCACGGGAAGGACAGCGTTTTGCGGCACGGGCGCGGCAGCGGGGGCCGGCGTGTCACATGCAGACAGAACGGAAATCATCAATACAAACGACAAAATTGGAAAATGCATAAAGCCTCCGGCAATTGATTTTTTGTGTTTCTAAGCAGCGCATAAAAAAGTTGTCAATATGATCTGGCAGTGTGTTGCCAGGTGCCGTCATTCGCCGAAACCGTTGGATTTCCACCCTCCGCGATCAGCTCCGCGCTGTGCGAGAGTAACCTGGTGTCGCTTTGTGTGTCGTCTTGCCAGAGCCTTCAAAGCTTGACCATTCCATCCCGGATGATCACATCTCCCCCACGCTTTGCGCTTTTCAGGACAAGGTCGGGCATGAGGAACATTCACAACGGCGGCCAAACACTCTGAGTCAGCTTCATCAGAACGCGACGACAACGCCCAAGGTGTGTGCGCCCAGTCAGGCCAGCGATGATTGCGGGGCCGCACTTGCGGAACGCTTCGGGGTGACCGCGTTGAGGCTGCACAAATGGCGCTGGAACGACAGCGGCAAAAAGCCGCAGCCTACTGCGACAAGACAATACCCGTGAGGATGGCCGCCTTTGTCATCCGCGGTCATCCGCGCGGGCGCACGAATACCGGCCGACCCGGTGTCGAGGCTTCGGGGTCAAAACCATAGCCCCCGACATTGAACGCCTCAATCGCATGTTCTTCATGCACTCCGGTTTGCAAAACCCATCGGGCCATCGCGCCTCGCGCGCGCTTTGCGGAAATTCCGATGACCCGGCGGATACCGCCCCGATCTTCCTCAAAGCGTGGACTGACGAAGGCCAATTCTCCGAGGACAGACCGGTCAACGGCCTTGCTGTATTCTTCCGAGGCGAGATTGAGAATGACGTTCGTTCCCAGTTGGTTGGCGTCCTGCGCGACAGCCTCGGCAATCTTGGTCCCCCAAAATCTGTAAAGCGTGCCCGCAGAATGCCCCGGGCATTTTCGGCCCATTTCCATTCGATAAGGACGCACCGCATCCATCGGCCGCAAAAGGCCGTAGAGACCTGACAATATGCGCAACCTAAGCGAAGCCGCCGTGAGCGCGGCGTCATCGAGGGTGGCAAAGTCAAGCTCTCGGTAAACATCACCGTCAAACATTAGGCCCGCTGCACAATCCGCATCGCGCGACCAATCGGCAAACCGCGCCCGGTTGAGTTCGGCAATCGCGGATGACACGTTCATCAGCCGACAGATTTCAACGTCCGACCACCGCCGGGCAACGGTTACAATCTCTTCGGCCTGATCGAGAAAGCGTGCGGTCGTGGCGGCGTGCCCTTCTGCCCTTTTCTCATTCAGGTTTTTTGCAGGCGACAACAAAATAAGCACCGAGCGGCCTCCGTCTTTGGTGAACTGACGAGAAAATAGTTTTGGGTCCCGGCCGCAGATGTCGGCCCGATCTTTTGCCATGGCAATGCGCCTGGGACAACCTGTCACTGCAGTCAAGACCGCCATATATGGCGCGGCTTTGATCGCGGGCAATTCTGAGCCTGCCATCGAACGGGCATTTGGTGGGGCCGTCAACCTGGCTGATGAAACCACAAAAAAGTATCGGATCCCATTTTGGCCAAGACTGGCAAGTGCCGCCTGGGGGCCGGGGTCAACCCGCCTGCAACACATCCAGAAAGGCAGACCCGAAACGTTCGGCCTTTTGTTGGGTCATGCCCGGCGCGCGTTCCATGTCAGACAGTGATCCGGGCCGCCGTTCAGCGATCCACTTCAATGTGGCGGTGGTACAGGACAATGGCTTGGCTATGCCGTCTTGGCCGCGCGCCAACCGCATCTGCGCTGCGTTCAATGCGTCGAATACCGCCGCCGCGTCACGCCCGGCCAGTTTGCGCCGGGCCGGATGCATGGGCGGCGGGGCGTCACCGGTGATGACCTGAAGAAAGGTGGCGCCATACCGCTCCAGCTTGGTCGCACCTACGCCGGTGATCCCCGCCATCTGGTCCAGCGTTGCGGGCCGCCGCTCGGCCATTTCCAAAAGGGTGCGGTCGGCAAAGATCACATAGGCTGGCACGCGCTGCGCCTCGGCCAGGGCGCGGCGTTTCGCCTTCAGCGCGGACAGCAGCGGCGCGTCTTCGTCGTTGACAAGGGTTTTCACCGCCGGCCGGGCCGATTGCGCCGCCTTGATGACATCGCTGCGCAACTGAACGCTGGCCTCGCCGCGCAGGATCGGGCGTGCACCTTGCGTCAGCCGCAATGCGCCGTGACGGTCGGGGTCGGGGCGCACCAGATCGCGGCCCATCATCTGGCGAAAGATCGCCTGCCACTGCGATTTCGAATAGGCCTTGCCCACCCCGAAGGTGGGCAATCGGTCATGGCCGCGCTGGCGGATCTTGTCGGTGGCATTGCCCATCACGATGTCGGTCAGATGCCCGGCGCCGAACCACTCATCGGTGCGCAGAATGGCCGACAGCGCCATCCGCACGGCTGTTGTGCCGTCAAACACGTCCGGTGCCTTGTCGCACAGGTCGCAGTTGCCGCAGGGGTCGCTTTCTTCGCCAAAATAGGCCAGTAAAAGCTGCCGCCGGCATCCCAGCGCCTCGGCCAGCCCCAGCAGCGCGTTCAATCGCCCATGATCGGCGCCCTTGCGGTCGGACGGGGCGAGGCCTTCGTCGATCTGGGTGCGGCGCAGGCGAATGTCGTCGGGGCCATACAACGTCAGTGTTTCGGCGGGTGCCCCGTCGCGCCCGGCGCGGCCGATCTCCTGATAATAACTTTCGATGCTCTTCGGCAGGTCGGCATGGGCGACCCAGCGGATGTCGGGCTTGTCCACCCCCATGCCAAAGGCAACCGTGGCGGTGACGATCAGCCCGTCCTCTTGCGAGAACCGCCGCTCGACGTCGCGCCGCTCGTCCGGGTCCATCGCACCGTGATAGTGACAGGCGCTGTGCCCCTCGGCGCGCAGGGCGGCGGCCAGATCGGCGGTCTTGGCGCGCGAGGCACAATAGACGATGCCCGATTGCCCGCGCCGGGCTCCCGCATAGGCGAGGATCTGACGGCGTGGCCCGTCCTTGGGGGCAAAGGCCAGATGGATGTTGGGCCGGTCGAATCCGCCCATGAACAGCCGTGGCGCCACTCCGTCGAACAGTCGCTGCACGATTTCCGCGCGGGTTTCTTCGTCCGCCGTGGCGGTGAACGCGGCCAGCGGCACATCCAGCGCCCGCCGCAACCCGCCGATGGCCAGATAATCGGGGCGAAAATCATGCCCCCACTGCGACACGCAATGCGCCTCGTCCACGGCGATCAGTCCGACGCCGATGCGGCGCAGCAACGCCGCCGTGCCGCCCAGCGCCAAACGCTCGGGCGCCATATACAGCAGCTTCATCTCGCCCGCCTGCAACGCCGCGAACACCGCGTCTGTTTCTTCTTCGGTATTGCCCGACGTCAGCGCCCCGGCGTTCACCCCCGCCTCACGCAGCCCGCGCACCTGATCGCGCATCAGGGCAATCAGCGGCGAAATCACCACCGTCACGCCGTCACGGCACAGCGCCGGCAACTGGAAACACAACGATTTGCCCCCGCCCGTGGGCATGATCGCCAGGGTGTTCTCGCCGGCCGTCACAGCGTCCACAATCTCGGCCTGGCCGGGACGAAACGCCGGAAAGCCGAACACCGACGACAAAAGGGTCAAAGCCTGGGTCATTTACCGCACATGTTTTTGTTCAACTGCTCTGCAACAGGACATTCCCACATGAAGAATCGGTAGACAAGACGTGGCGCCAGGGCCGCACGCCTCCGGCGGGAGTATTTTTTCAAAGAAGAAGCCTACGTTGTTTCTTCTTTGTCCAAAAACTCCGGGGGTTTGGGGGCTGGCCCCCAATCGACGATTCAGTAAAACACCGCCGCGTTGTTCAGCAACACGATCCGCAATGCATAGATCCCGATCAGCACGACAAGCGGGGCAAGGTCGATACCGCCCATATCGGGCAGCACCCGCCGGATCGGTCCGTAAATCGGCTCCAACATGCGGTTCAGGCCGTACCAGATCTGCGCGACGATCGGCTGGCGCAGGTTGAGCACCTGAAAATTGATCAGCCACGACATGATGATATGGGCGATCATGATGAACCAGACCACATCGAGGATCAGCATCAGGATTTGAAAAATCGAGGTCATGGGCCACCTGCAGTTATGCGATTGACCGATACCTAGTGATCGCACGCTGCAAGGGCAAGCGGGCGACGCCACGTCGCGGGTTGACCTTTGCATCACCCGGTCAAACATTCCGCCTGAAGGAGCCCGCCCATGTATCCCGTGATCCGTCTCGCCAAGGAGCTGCTGATCCATCGCAACGCCCCGCGTCTGGGCCTGTTCGACAGCCATGTGTCGCAGCATATCTGTTGGCCTTGGGACATTGACGTTTGGATGGAGCTGAACAACGGCCGCACCCTGACGTTGTACGATTTCGGCCGCATGGTGCTGTTTCAGCGCACGGGTGTCATCGGCGTGATGCGGGCGCGGCGCTGGGCGGGCACTGTTGCGGGGTCTTCGGTGCGCTATCGGCGGCGGGTGCGGATGTTTCACCGGGTGGAAATGCGCACGCGCATCGTTGGATGGGACGCGCGTTTCCTTTACATTGAACAATCCATGTGGCGCGAGGGCGAATGCACGTCGCAGGCCCTGCTGCGCAATGCGGTCACCGGGGCCGGACAGGGCATGATCCCGATGGCTGAGGTGGCGCAGGCGATGGGTGTCGATCCCGTCAGCCCTGCCTTGCCCGCCTGGGTGCAGGCCTGGATCGCCGCCGAGGCGCAGCGCCCCTGGCCACCTGCCGCTTGACACGGCGCCGGTCACACAGCCATTGCACGGCGCGGGTATTCGGGGTTTGATCCGCGCTACGGCAAGGGGGGCCCATGGCCGAGATTTCCAATCGCAAGCGCATCTGGGGCTGGTTCTTTTTCGACTGGGCAAGCCAGCCGTACAACACCCTGCTGCTGACCTTCATTTTCGGCCCCTATATCAACGAGGTGCTGGGTGATGGCACCATCGCACAATCGGCCTGGGGCTTTGGCATTGGCGCAGCGGGTCTGGTAATTGCCCTGTTGGCGCCTTTCTTCGGCGCGCTGGCCGACACGTCGGGCAACCGGGTGCGGTGGATCTGGGGGTTTTCGGTGCTGTATGTCATCGGGTCTGCCGGGTTGTGGTATGCGGCGCCGGATGATTTCAACCTGCTGCTCACCATGGTGTGCTTTGCCATCGGCCTGATCGGGATGGAGCTTGCGACGATCTTCACCAATTCCATGTTGCCCGAACTGGGCAGCCGGGCCGAGATCGGCCGCATTTCCGGCAATGGCTGGGCTTTCGGCTATGTCGGGGGGCTGGTCAGCCTGGTTATCATGTTGGTGTTTTTCGCCGAAAGCGGTGCAACGGGCGAAACCTTTGTGGGTCTTGCCCCGCCTTTCGGGCTGGATCCCGGCGCGCGCGAAGGCACGCGGTTTGTCGGGCCGCTGACGGCTGTCTGGTATGCGGTGTTCATGATCCCGTTTTTTCTTTACGTCCGTGATCCGCGCGGCGCCAAGGCGCCGCCGGGTGCGGTGCGCCGCGCCCTGCGCGGTTTGATCGGGACAGTGCAAAGCCTGCCCGCACGACGCAGCTTCTTTGCCTATCTGGTGTCGTCCATGCTGTACCGCGATGCGCTGAACGGCATGTATGTGTTCGGCGGTATCTATGCCGCCGGCGTTCTGGGGTGGAGCGTGGTGGACACCGGTATTTTCGGCATCATCGCGATCATCGCCGGGGCAGTGTTCGCCTGGATCGGCGGCCATGCCGACAGCGCCTTTGGCCCCAAGCCGGTGATCGTGTCGTGCATCCTTGTGCTGACCCTGGCGGCGGTCGGAGTGGTGATGGTGTCGCCCACATCTTTGTTCGGGGTGGCGGTGGCACCGGGGTCGGGCGCGCCGGACATTGCGTTCATGGTGCTGGGCGCGGTGATCGGCGCGGCGGGCGGCGCGCTGCAATCGGCCAGCCGCACAATGTTGGTTCGCCAGGCCCGGCCCGAACGGATGACCGAGGCGTTCGGGCTGTACGCGCTTGCGGGCAAGGCCACGTCGTTCCTGGCGCCGCTGTTGATCGGCACCGTTACCTATGCCAGCGGGTCGCAACAGATCGGCGTGTCGCCGCTGATCGGGCTTTTCGTGTTGGGGCTTTTTCTGCTAGTCTGGGTAAAACCCGACGGAGATCGAGCCGTATGAAACCTCTCAAAGCCTTTGCCTGTCTGACGCTGTTGGCCGGGCTGGCCGCCTGCGGCGGGGCCGAACGGCCAGGTTCCGCCTTGCCCATGCCGATTTCCACCGCTGATATGGCCATGCGCAACGCCATCGCAAAGCAAATCTTCGGGGCCGAACAATTTGCCTCGCCACAATCGACGGCGCCGCTGGGATCGTATGCCAAGGGTTGCCTTGCCGGGGCTGTGCAACTGGCCGAGACCGGCCCCAGCTGGCAGGCCATGCGCCTGAGCCGCAACCGCAACTGGGGCCATCCCGAAATGGTTGCCTATCTGCAACGGCTGTCGGGCCAGGCGGCGCAACTGCCCGGATGGAACGGTCTTTATGTTGGCGACATCAGTCAGCCGCGGGGCGGGCCGATGCTGACTGGCCACGCCAGCCACCAGATCGGGCTGGACGCCGACATCTGGCTGCTGCCCGCCACCCGTCTGAACCTGTCAGTGGCCGAGCGCGAGGCGATCTCGTCCAGCTCGATGCAGCGGGCAGGGGGGGCTTATGTAAACGACAAGTGGACGCGCCAGCATCATGACCTGGTCAAGGCGGCGGCAAGCGACCCGAATGTCGCGCGCATATTCATCTTTCCGGGCGCAAAGGTGCAGATGTGCAGGGATGAAACCGGCGATCGTGCCTGGCTGAACAAGGTGCGCCCCTGGTATGGCCACCATTACCATTTTCATGTGCGGCTGAAATGCCCGCGCGGCGCGGCGGGCTGTGTCGATCAGGATGCGCAACCGGCGGGGGATGGCTGTGCCGATGCCCAGGCTTGGGTGAACAATATCCTCAACCCACCGCCGCCTGACCCGAACGCACCGAAACCCCGGCCCAAGCGTGAATTGACGCTGGCCGATCTTCCGGGACAATGCCAATCCGTCGTTTCGCGCTGATCCTTGCGCTGATTGCGGTCGGGTGTGGCGGTGCGGTTCGGGCCCCCGGCGCCGAGTTGCTGTCGCGCTTTGTCTGGCGATCAGACGATCCGTTGCATGGCGGATTTTCCGGGCTGGTCCTTGCAGCGGATGGCATTGACTTTGTTGCGATTTCGGACCGGGGGCAGATCGCCGGCGGCCAGTTGCAACGCAGCGGTGATGCGATCACCGGTGTGACGCTGGCGCGGTTCGAGCGGCTGCGCGACCCGAATGGCCGCCCGGTGGGTAAAAAGGCGCAAGACGCCGAAGGTTTGGCGCGCGCACCCGACGGTAAATTGTTCGTGTCCTTTGAAGGACAGCACCGCGTTTGGTGCTACGGCGGATTTGGCACGGCGGCAGAGGCCCTGCCCCCCCACGAACGGTTTCGGGAGATGCCGGCCAATGCCGGGCTTGAGGCGTTGGCGATCGACAGCGCCGGGATGCTGTACACCTTGCCCGAACGTTCTGGCGCACCGACCCGGCCGTTTCCGCTGTATCGTTTTGACGGTGTGCGCTGGTCGATCCCCTGGCGTCTGCCGCGGCGGGGTCGCTACCTGGCCGTTGGGGCCGATTTTGGGCCGGATGGCAGGTTTTACCTGTTGGAGCGGGATTTCAATGGGCTGTTGGGCTTCTCCAGTCGGGTGCGCCGGTTCACGTTGGGCCCTGAAGGGGCGCTGACCGAAGAGACGCTGCTGACCACGCGCAATCTGCGTCATGGCAACCTTGAGGGGTTGTCGGTGTGGCGCGACGGGGCGGGTGAAATCCGGCTGACCATGGTGGCCGATGACAATTTCAGTTTTTTCCAGCAGACCGAGATCGTCGAATACCGCATCACGGAATAGCTTGTGCAGGCTGTGCGGCGGCGGTAACAGCGCGCGTCGCCCGGTGGCGGCCAAGTGTCCGAACCCCTTGTCAAAACGGAAGTCCTGATGAAACGTATCCTTCCCGGCATCATCGCCATGGCCGCCATCGTGCTGGCCAGCAATATCCTTGTGCAATTCCTTTGGGGCAACTGGCTGACCCTGGGTGCCTTCACCTATCCGCTGGCGTTTCTGGTGACCGACGTCATGAACCGTGTCTATGGGGCCGCCGTGGCGCGGCGTGTGGTGTTCGCCGGTTTTGTCACCGGCGTGATCTGTTCGCTGATCGGCACCCAGATCATCGGTGAATTCGGCCCTCTGGTGACCTGGCGAATCGCGGTCGGTTCGGGGCTGGCGTTCCTCACTGCGCAGCTTGTCGACATCGCCGTGTTCAACCGGCTGCGCGCCGGCGGCTGGTGGCGGGCGCCGCTGGCCTCGACCGTAGTCGGATCGGCGCTAGACACTGCCTTGTTTTTCAGCATCGCGTTTTCCGGTGCGTTGGGTTTCATCGAACCGGGCAACGATGTGTCCTGGGCGAACGAAATGGTGCCGCTTCTGGGCCTTGGGCCGGTGGCGCCGCTGTGGGTTTCGCTGGCCGTGGCGGATTGGAGTGTGAAGCTTGCCCTTGCCTTGATCGCCCTGGTGCCTTTCCGCATTATTGTCGGGCGGCTGGCCCCACGGGTGGCGTAAAAACAATTGACATGCACCAGATATGTGCCACTTTCAGATTATCGGCAATCATTGAAAGGAGGTGGTCTAGTGTCTAGAATGATCCAGGAGATCGAGGTCGGAACAGTCATGGGGGCCGTCGCCCGAGGGCAATCCTGAGGGCAGCACAACCGTGATTGGGTTTCCACTCTAACCGAACCCATCTCCGCAGCATTCGAAGGGCCACCGTCAACCGGTGGCCCTTTTCGCATCTGATAGGCAGTTGAAACTTGGCCGCTGTCCCGTTATCTGCCTGCAATGGCAAAGCCCAAGGACAACCCCAATTACAAGGTTATCGCCGAGAACCGGCGGGCACGGCATGACTATGCCATCGAGGATGATATCGAGGTGGGTATCGTGCTGATGGGGTCAGAGGTGAAAAGCCTGCGGGTGAACAGCGCCAACATCGCCGAAAGCTATGCCGAGGTGAAGGATGGCGAGTTGTGGCTGGTCAACAGCTATATCGCGCCGTACCTGCCCGCCAAAACCTGGGGGCACGAGGACCGGCGCCGCCGCAAGCTGTTGGCGCGCAACAAGGAACTGAGCCGGATGTGGAACGACACCCAGCGCAAGGGGATGACCCTGGTGCCGCTGGTGATGTATTTCAACCACAAGGGTTTTGTGAAGCTGAAGATCGGCATCGCCAAGGGCAAACAGAATCACGACAAGCGCGCCGATGCCGCCAAGGCCGACTGGCAGCGCCAGAAGGCCCGCCTGATGCGCCAGAACGGCTGAGTGTGATCCAGCGGAGGCGCTGACGCGCCGATCCATGTTTTGCCGGCGCTTGTGGCGGGCGGCCGTGCCTTAATTCCTGGCGCGCGTGCTGATTGCGGTCTGCGCCTTCGGCGAGAGTATTTTCAGCAAGAAGAAGCGGGGCCCGCGGCCTCGGATGGCGGGCGGGGCCTCTTGTCTTGTGGTGGCTGGGCAGCTAGTCAGGGCAAGGTTTTCCATGAGGTGATCTGCATGGCCTATGACGACCCCACGACGCTGGTGTCCACCGAATGGCTGGGCCGGCATCTGAAGGATCCCGATTTGCGGATCCTCGATGCCAGTTGGTATCTGCCGGAGATGGGCCGTGACGGGAAGGTTGAATATGACACCGCCCATATCCCCGGTGCGCGGTTTGTCAGCGCCGAGGATGTCAGCGATGCCAGCGCCGGTCTGCCGAATACCGTGCCGCCAGTGGAAAAGTTTGTCAGCCGGATGCGCCGGATGGGCGTGGGCGACGGGCATCAGGTGGTGATCTATGACGGGGCGGGGTTGTTTTCGGCCGCACGGCTGTGGTGGCTGTTCCGCCTGATGGGCAAGACCGATGTGGCGGTTCTGGACGGTGGGTTCGCCAAGTGGCAGACCGAGCAGCGCCCGGTCGAGGATCTGTCGCCGGTGCTGCGTGACCGCCACATCACGGTGACGCGGCAGAACCATCTGTTGCGCGATGTGACCGAGGTGGCGGCGGCCAGCAAGCTGGGCGAACATCAGATCGTCGATGCCCGTGCCGCCGAACGTTTTGCCGGGGTGGCGCCCGAGCCGCGGCCGGGATTGCGGGCGGGGCATATCCCGGGGTCGCGCAACCTGCCTTACAAGATGCTGCTGAACGCCGATGGCACGATGAAGGCACCGGATGCCCTGCGCGCCGCTTTCGCGGCGGCGGGGGTGGATCTGGCGCGGCCGATCATCACGACCTGCGGGTCTGGGGTGACAGCGGCGATTCTGTCCTTGGCGCTTGAGCTGCTGGGTCACCGCGATCACGGGCTTTACGACGGCTCATGGGCCGAATGGGGCATGTACAACGACCTTAAGGTCGCCACCGGAGAGAATTGATGCTTGAGATGTTGAAGGCGCAGCCCGCCGATAAAATTCTGGCTCTGATGCAGGCCTTCCGCGATGATCCGCGCACCGACAAGATCGACCTGGGGGTAGGCGTTTACAAGAATGCCGAGGGCCACACGCCGGTGATGCGCGCCGTCAAGGCCGCCGAGCGGCGGCTGGTCGAAACGCAGGACACCAAGGCCTATACAGGGCTGCTGGGTGATCCGGCTTACAGCGATGCCATGCGCGAGATGATTCTGGGCGATGCGGTGGCGGCCGACCGGGTGTCCTGTGCCGCGACGCCCGGTGGCACCGGGGCGATCCGGCAGGCGCTGGAGCTGATAAAGATGGCCGCGCCCGAGGCGACGGTGTGGTTGTCGGCGCCGACCTGGCCGAACCATCCGTCGATCATCAAATACCTCGGCATGAAGATGGCCGAGTACCGGTATTTCGATGATGCCACGCGGGATGTGGATTTTGCGGGGATGATGGCCGATCTGGATCGGATTGCAGAGGGCGACGTGGTGCTGTTGCACGGGTGTTGCCACAACCCCACGGGTGCCAACCTGACACTGGAGCACTGGCAGGTGGTGTCGGATCACCTGAACGCCAAGGGGGCGATCCCGTTTATCGACATTGCCTATCAGGGGTTCGGGGACGGGTTGGATGCCGATGCGGCGGGCACCCGGCTGATGGCGCGCAATGCGTCGCAGATGTTGATCGCGGCGAGTTGCTCGAAGAACTTCGGCATTTACCGCGAACGCACCGGCCTGGTCATGGCGATTGCCGACAACGCCGCGATGAAGCCGGTGACACAGGGCACGCTGGCCTATCTGAATCGCCAGAACTATAGCTTTCCGCCTGACCATGGGGCGCGGGTTGTGACGATGATTCTGAACGATCCGGAATTGCGCGCCGACTGGATGGCCGAACTTGAGGAGGTGCGGCTGGGCATGTTGTCCCTGCGCAAACATTTGGCTGAAGAGTTGCGGCAACGGTCGAACTCGGACAGATTCGATTTTATCGCCGATCATCGCGGCATGTTTTCGCGGCTTGGCGCGACACCGGAACAGGTGGAAAAGATGCGCGCCGACGATGGCATCTACATGATCGGTGACAGCCGGATCAACATTGCCGGCTTGAACGCCAGGACGATCCCGGTTCTGGCGCAGGCGATCATCGACGCCGGGGTTTAACTCCAGGGGCGGGGTGTTTCGGCATATCCGATGTACAGCGGATGTTTCGGATGCCCCGCCTTGGACAGGCCCAGGTGGAACAGCGGCCGGTCGGTGGCGCGCAACAGCGTTTCCACCTGTGCCCCCCGGTTCAGGAACGCGCCGTGGGTGCCCCAGGCGCACAGCACGGCATCGGCCCACAGCGCGGCCTCGCGGATCGCGGCATCGTTGGCCAGGCCCACGGGTTCGGGCGCGGCGCGCATTCCCTTCGGGTCGGTGTCGCGCCAGGCAAAGATGTTGGTGACGCGGAACGCGCCATAGCCCAGCACCCGCGCGCGGCGTTCACAGCGTTCGACGGTGGGGTCGTTCTGCACTTCGGTGGCGGTGGACGGGTTCAGCATCACGAAGGTGATCTTCGGCCCTGTCCCGTCCCACACCCGCATCAGATCATAGCGATAGTGTTCGCAGGGCGAATAGGTGGCGATGCTGGCGGCGTCGCCTTTCAGGTGCTGCCGGACGATCACGCCGCGAAAACGCGGCTGGGATGCAATTCGCCCGCACGATAGATGCCCACGGCCACGGCGCGGCCTTCAAGGCTGGCCCAGGCCTCGTCGCCATATTCGGCGTCGGACGACATCACCATGCCGGGGTTGCCGTTGCGCAGTTTCGCAGCGCCCTCTGGGGTGCAGCGCACCTCGGGCAGATCCTCAAGCCCCTGTTCCAAGGGACGCAGCCAGGTGTCCAGCGCGGGGGTATGCGCCAATTGCTCCAACAGCTCCAGCGACAGGCCGTCATCGGCCTCGAACGGCCCCGACCAGACCCGGCGCAACGACACGACGTGACCGTAGCAGCCCAGCGCCGCCCCCAGATCGCGTGCGATCGACCGGACATAACCGCCTTTGCCACACACCATCTCAAGCTCGACATGATCAGGATCGGGGCGCGACAGGAAGTTCAGCTCTTCGACAAACAGCGGACGCGCGGCGATTTGCATCGTTTCACCGTCGCGGGCACGTTTATAGGCACGCTCGCCGTCGATTTTCACGGCGGAAAACTGCGGCGGCACCTGCATGATGTCACCGGTCAGCGGCAGAAGGGCCTTGATGATTTGCCCATCGGTGGGCCGCAAATCGGATTGCGCGATCACCTCGCCTTCGGCGTCGTCGGTGTTGGTGGCCTGGCCCAGACGCACGGTGAACCGATAGGCCTTCATCGCGTCGGTGATGTAGGGCACGGTTTTCGTCGCCTCGCCCAGGGCGACCGCCAGAACGCCGGTGGCGTCCGGGTCAAGTGTGCCGGCATGGCCCGCCTTTTTCGCGTCGAACGCCCAGCGCACCTTGTTGACCACGGCGGTTGACGTCAGCCCCGCCGGTTTGTCGATCACCACCCAGCCCGAAATGTCGCGACCTTTGCGTTTGCCCATGCCCTGTGTTCCTTCATTGCCAGCGCCGGGGCGTACAGCGCCCGGCGCGATTGGTCAATTCATCGGTTGCACGGTGCCCAGAATTGGGCCCATCGGAAACCCGCCATCGTTGCGCCCCAGGTGCGGCGCGTACAGGCGTGAAACATTGCCGTCGAGATACAGCGCGTTGGGTGTGTTGAACGCATCGCGAAACAGCCGTCCGAACTGGTGAAAGTTTACGGCGCGGTCGGAAATCGCGATCACCACCTCGCGCCCGTCCGCCGACACGCCCACCCCGTTGCGGATGTAACGCGATGTGCCCTCCGCAAGAAACCGGGGGTGCAGCGCGCCGTCAATCACCAGCATCGGGCCGGATTGCGTGGCATGATCGCATTTGGCGGGTGATTCGGCAAAGCTGCGGCTTTCGATCACCGCCGCGCTTGCCCCGGTGATGCAGAACACCCCGTTGGGCAACAGGCCAAAGTTGCCCGGCCCATCGGCGGTGACAACGCGCATGTGCTGATCGCCATCCTCGATGTACAAGCCCACCGGCGCGCGGTCGGCGTGGTACATGCCCGCGTTCATCGCCACGCCAAGCGTCTTGCCCTCGGCGTTCAGGGCGCGTTCGATGTTTCGAAAGCTGCCGTAGGGTTTGCCTGTTTCATCGCGCAGCCAGAGGCGCAGGGGGTCTTTGGCCATGTCGATACGACAATAGGTGAACGGAGCGCCGTCAAAGTCGATCTTGTCACAGACGGGCGCTGCCTGCGCCGCCAGCGGCCACAAAAGCAGCAGCGCCAGCAGTCGTGCCATCATGCGTCATCCTTGGGGGTGTCAAGATCGCGCTTCACCTCGTCGCGCTCCAACAGGGCGCGGGTCTGGTCCATCCGGTCGAAGGTGTCGTCGATCAGGAACCGCAGTTCGGGCGAATTGCGCAGCGTCATTTCGCGGTTCAGCGCCCGCCGCAATTCGAACGCGTTGCGCTTCAGCGCCTGGATCGCCTGTTCCTTGCCCTTGCCGCCCAGCGGCAGGACAAACACGGTGGCCACCCGCAGATCCGGCGATGTGCGCACCTCGGACACGGTGATCGACATGCGGTTCAACTCAGGGTCGTGGATTGCCCCCTGGGTCAGCAGATCGGACAAAATGCGCCGGATCAGTTCGCCCACGCGAAGCTGCCGTTGCGAGGGGCCCGCGCCCCCGGGAAATCGTTTGTTCGCCATATGCCTGATCTAGGCGCGATCGGGCCCCCGTGCAACACCCGTGCAACACCCGTGCAACAAGGGCTTTGCGCCGCGCGGGGGCTGGGCTAGACCGGGCGCAGCGTCGGACAGGGGGGCACCATGGCGAAAACCACAGGAATTGCGATCACCGGCGTGTCGGGGCGCATGGGGCAAATGTTGGCCCGGATGGTGGCCGACAGTGACGCCCTGCACCTTGCCGCTGCGCTGGAACGCCCCGAACATCCTTGGCTGGGCCGTGATCTGGGGGTGGCGCTGGGCGGGGTCGACACCGGCGTGATCGTCACTGACGATGCGGCGGCGGTCTTTGCGGTGGTGGATGCGGTGGTGGATTTCACCGCCCCCGCGGCCTCGGTCGGCTTTGCGTCTCTGGCGGGGCAGGCGGGCATCGTGCACGTCATCGGCACCACCGGCCTGAGCGAGGATGACATCGCCGCCATCGACATCGCCGCGCAGGTCACCCCGATCATCCGCGCCGGCAACATGAGCCTGGGGGTCAACCTGTTGACACAACTCGTGAAACAGGTCGCCGCCGCGTTGGACGAAAGTTATGACATCGAAGTGATCGAGGCGCACCATCGCCACAAGGTCGACGCGCCATCAGGCACCGCGCTGATGCTTGGGCAGGCGGCGGCGGACGGGCGGTGTGTGGCGCTGAGCGATGTGGCGGACCGGGGCCGCGACGGTATCACCGGCCCGCGCAAAACCGGCGCCATCGGGTTTTCCGCGATCCGGGGGGGCGACATCATCGGTGAACACGACGTGATGTTCGCTGCGGCGGGCGAAATCATCACCCTCAGCCATCGTGCCACAGATCGGTCGCTGTTCGCGCGCGGCGCGCTCAAGGCGGCCTTGTGGGGGCAGGGCCAGCCGCCGGGGCACTATGACATGCTGGATGTGCTGGGGCTGAAGTGATCCGAACCGGCCCTTGCCGGGTATAGGTTACGACAGCCCCAGTGACAGGCGGAGCCGACATATGACGATTTGTTCAAATATACTTGCGACCGCCACCGTTGTGGTGACGCTGGGCACCTCGGCGGTCGCCCAGGGGTTTCAGGTGGTAACCGACGAAACACGCTTTGTTCAGCTGGTGGATGGGCGACAATTGACGCGCCTTGGAATCCAGCTCAATGTTTCGCCCAATGGCGGTATTCAGGGCCGCGCCTTCGGCATGAAGGTTACAGGCTCGTGGACTTGGCAAGGCAACTATTTCTGCCGCGAAATGTCCTATGGCGCATCATCGCTGCCAATGAATTGCCAAGAGGTATTGCTCAGCGGGGATACCATCCGCTTTGTCGCCGACCAAGGCACAGGTGACAGCGCCGATTTGCGTCTGCGCTGACCCACTCGGTCAGAAATCTATGGCGATACCCTTTTTCTCCCAATCGCCAAAGCGCACAGGTTCGGGCCCGTTGCGCCCGCCCAGTTCAGCAGGCAGGTCCAGTGGCCTAGCCTTGGCGCGGCGTTCTTCCGCCTCGGCCAATGCGCGGCGGGCGGCGGGGGGCAGATCGGGCTGGTCGGTCATGGCGGTCTCTTGTCGGTTGTTCTGGGACTTGCCTTGATATACGCCGCGCGTCAGCGTTCTCAACCCGGCAAAGGACAGATCATGGCCAATTCCCCCGATGCGCCCCGCGCCGCGGCCCTGACCCTGCTGATGGGGGTGACAGAGGATCACCGCCTGCTGTCCGAACTCTTGCCCCGGGTCATGGCCCCACTGGCCCCTGCCGATCGGGCCCGGGCCCAGCGTCTGGCCACCGGCACCCTGCGCTGGATGGATCGGGCCGACCGCGCCTTGGGTCCGTTCCTGCGGATGAAACCCTGGCCGCGCACCCACAATGCCCTGCGCCTTGCCCTTTACGAGATATTCGTCGAAGGCGCGGCTGATCATGGCGCGGTGAACGCTGCTGTAGATCTGGTGCGCGCCGCGCCGGACACGGCGCCGCAGGCGGGGTTGGCCAATGCCGTGTTGCGCAACGTGATCCGCAAGGGCGGATGGGACGCCCTGCCGCTGCCGCGTCTTCCCAAATGGCTGCGTAAACCCCTGATCGACGATTTCGGCAAGGACCGCGTTCTGGCGATGGAGGCCGCCTTTGCCAAGGGCGCCGCCACCGACCTCACGCCGAAGGATGGCGATGCCACGGCTCTTGCCGCGCGCCTGGACGGGCTCGTCCTGCCCACAGGCTCGGTCCGGCTGGCCGGGGCGGGCCAGGTCTCGGCGCTGCCCGGCTACGACACCGGTGATTGGTGGGTGCAGGATGCCGCCGCCGCCTTGCCGGTCCGCCTGCTGAACGCGCAACCCGGCGAACGGGTGCTTGATCTGTGTGCCGCGCCGGGCGGCAAGACGATGCAACTGTCCGCCACCGGTGCCGATGTCACCGCGCTGGACAATTCCGAACCACGCATGGCGCGGCTGCACGAAAACCTCGCCCGCACCGGCCTGACCGCCCACACCCTTGTGGCCGATGCCCTGACCTTTGCCGCAGATATGCCTTTTGATGCGATTCTGCTTGATGCGCCCTGTTCGGCCACCGGCACCATCCGTCGCCATCCCGATCTGCCACAGGCCAAGGACGGCAGCGAATTTCCCGCTTTGTTCAAACTGCAATCCGGCATGATCGACGCCGCCTTGCGCCTGTTGAAGCCCGGTGGACGGTTGGTCTATTGCACCTGCTCGCTGTTGATCGACGAAGGTGAAGAACAGGTGCGCGATGCCTGTGCGCGCCACCCCGGCCTGGCCCTCTGCGCGCTTGACCATCCCGCGATCGAGGACCGCTGGCGCGTTCCCGAAGGTCTGCGCATCACCCCCGACCAATGGCCCGACCTCGGCCATCTCGACGGCTTCTTCATAACCGCCCTGCGCAAACCCGGCTGACCGCCCCTCTCTTTCTTGCCTGAAATACCTCGGGGTCCGGGGCAGCGCCCCGGGGTTTGGCCAAAGCTGATCAGTTTTGCGATGACACACCGCCCGCTGCGGCGTATGCTGACCACAACTACAGACCCCGCAGCACGGCGAGGCAAGACAGGCACGTGTCCCAAATCGAAACCTGGAAGGTGCGCAAGACGCGCTGGATGAACCGCCTTCGCGCGCGCCTCAGCACCCTGAGCGCGCCGGCCACCGGTCTGACCAGCCAACCAGAACCGCGTACCATCGGCAGTTTTGCCCGTGGGCGGCAGATTTCCACCGGCAACTTCCTGTTCGCCGGCTATCTGATTGAGGCGCCGGATCTGGCGATCTGGGATTTGCCGATGCCCGATCCGGCGTTCGAGCAGGAATTGCACGGCTTCACCTGGATCGACGATCTGGCCGCCGTCGGCGATGGATCGGCAAATCATCGCCAGCGCGCCTGGACCCATGCCTGGATCGCGCGGTTCGGTCGCGGTCGCGGGCCGGGCTGGACGCCCGATCTGACCGGGCGGCGTCTGATCCGCTGGATCCACCACGCCGTGACCCTGCTGAATGGTGCCGACAGGGCCACGTCCGACGCGTTCTTCCGCAGCCTTGCCCAGCAGACGAACTTTCTGTCGCACCGCTGGGCCGCCGCCGCGCCGGGGTTGGCGCGGTTCGAGGCGTTGACCGGGCTGATTTATGCCGGGATCGCGCTGTCGGGGATGGAACGGCACATTGCCCCGGCTGTGCGCGCGCTGGGCCGCGAATGTGCGGCGCAGATCGACGACCAGGGCGGCATCCCCACCCGCAACCCCGAAGAGCTGATGGAGGTGTTCACCTTGCTGTCCTGGGCCGCCGCCGGGCTGCGGGAAACCGGGCGCACGCCGGGCGTGGCCCATCTGGCCGCGCTGGAACGGATCGCGCCCAGTTTGCGGGCCCTGCGCCACGCCGATGGCGGCCTGGCGCGGTTCCATGGTGGCGGGCGCGGCGCCGACGGGCGGCTGGACCAGGCACTGGCCGCGTCCGAGGTGAAGGCCCCGCGCCGGGCCGGTCTGGCCATGGGCTTTGCCCGGTTGGGCCATGGGCGCACGACGCTGATCGTCGATGTCGCCTCGCCGCCAGTGCGCGAGGCCAGCGCCCAGGGCCACGCCAGCACCCTGGCGTTCGAATTGACATCGGGGCGGCGGCCGCTGATCGTGAACTGCGGTTCGGGGCGCACCTTCGGCGAAAAATGGCGCCGGGCCGGGCGCGCGACGCCTTCGCATTCCACCTTGGCGATCGACGGGTATTCTTCGGCCCGGCTGGGGGGGGCGGGGTTGCTGTCGGGGCAAGATGCCGAACTTTTGGTGGATGCCCCGCGCGACGTGCGGATGGAGGAACGCCACAGCGATCTTTCGGGCGGGTTGGTCGCGGGGCATGATGGATACCTTGTCACCCACGGGTTGACCCATGTGCGCCAACTGTACCTCAGCTTTGACGGGCGCGGGGTGCATGGCGAAGACGTTTTGGCGACTGTCGAAAAAACCGACGAGCGGCAATTCGACCGGGCGCTGGACCGCAGCGAACTGAAAGGCATCGCCTTCAAGGTGCGGTTCCATCTGCACCCGGATGTTGATGCCGAACTGGACATGGGCGGCGCTGCGGTGTCCATGGCGCTGAAAAGCGGCGAAATCTGGGTGTTCCGGCACAGTGGCGATGCCCGTCTCAGCCTGGAACCGTCGGTCTATCTGGAGCGTGGCCGTCTGGCGCCGCGCGCCACACGGCAGATCGTATTGTCGGCGATTGCGGTGGATTATGCCACGCGGGTCTCCTGGACGCTTGCCAAGGCTCAGGATACGCCCGATACGATCCGCGACCTTGCGCGCGACGATCCGGCGTTCGAGGGGATGACGCAGACGTAAAGGAACACCCATGACCCAAACACAGCCCATCCACCGTGCCCTTTTGTCGGTTTCCGACAAGACTGGCCTTGTCGCTCTGGCCCGCGCCCTTTCGGCGCAGGGGGTCGAGCTGTTGTCGACCGGCGGGTCGGCGGCGGCGCTGCGCGCGGCGGGCCTGACGGTGCGCGACGTGGCCGAGGTGACCGGGTTTCCCGAGATGATGGATGGCCGGGTCAAAACGCTGCACCCGATGGTGCATGGCGGGCTGTTGGCGCTGCGCGACGATGCCGGTCATGTGGCGGCAATGGACCAGCACGGTATCACCCCCATCGACCTGTTGGTCGTCAATCTGTACCCGTTCGAGGAAACTGTGGCCAAGGGCGCCGATTATGCCACCTGTGTCGAAAATATCGACATCGGCGGCCCGGCGATGATCCGCGCCGCAGCCAAGAACCACGGGTTTGTCACCACGATCGTGGATGTACAGGATTACGACACCCTGCTGGCCGAACTGGCCGAACACGGCGGCACGACCTATGGGTTCCGCCAGAAAATGGCGCAGATCGCCTATGGCCGCACCGCCGCCTATGACGCGGCGGTCAGCACCTGGATGGCTGGCGCGCTGGGCGATCCGACACCGCGCCGGGTGGCGGTGGCGGGCACGCTGGCGCAGGTGATGCGCTATGGCGAGAACCCGCATCAGGGCGCGGCCTTTTATACTGACGGATCAGGGCGGCCCGGCGTGGCAACAGCGGTGCAGCATCAGGGCAAGGAACTGTCCTACAACAACATCAACGACACCGACGCGGCGTTCGAGTTGATTTCCGAGTTTGCCGGCGCCGGTCCGGCCTGTGCGATCATCAAACACGCCAACCCCTGTGGCGTGGCGACCGGCGCGACCCTGGCCGAGGCGTATCAGAAGGCGTTCGATTGTGACCGCACAAGTGCCTTTGGCGGGATCATCGCGCTGAACCATCCCCTGGATGCGGCCACGGCCGAATTGATCAGCGGTATTTTCACCGAAGTGGTGATCGCGCCCGGGGCAGATGACGGCGCCATGAGTATTTTTGCAAAGAAGAAAAACCTGCGGTTGCTGACCACCTCTGGTCTGGCCGATCCGGCCCTGGCCGGGCGGGTGATCAAAGAGGTGTCAGGCGGGTTTCTGGTGCAGGACAAGGACACGGGACATATTGCCGCAGACGAACTGCGCGTGGTCACCCGGCGCCGGCCAAGCGCGGCCGAGCTGGCCGATCTGCTGTTTGCCTGGACCATCGCCAAACATGTGAAATCCAACGCTATCGTCTATGCCAATGGCGGCGCGACCGTTGGCATCGGTGCCGGCCAGATGAGCCGGGTTGACAGCACCCGCATTGCCGCGCGCAAGGCGCAGGATATGGCCGAAGTGCTGGGCCTGGCCACGCCGCTGACCCAAGGTTCGGTTGCGGCGTCGGATGCGTTCTTTCCCTTTCCCGACGGATTGCTGACGCTGGCCGAGGCGGGGGCGACGGCGGTGATCCAGCCGGGCGGTTCGATGCGCGATGATTCCGTGATCGCGGCGGCGGACGAGGCGGGCCTGGCGATGGTGTTTACCGATATGCGGCATTTCCGGCACTGAGATGGGCAGGCTGTACAAGACCGCTGCCATCGTTTTCGTGATTGATCAGATCACCAAGGTCATCGTCGTGCACCTGATGAATCTGGCGTCTTTCGGGTCGATCGACGTGCTGCCGCCCTGGCTGAACCTGCGGATGGCCTGGAATCGGGGCGTGAACTTTGGTCTGTTCGCCAGTGACGGGAACATCATGCGCTGGGTGCTGGTGGCGGTGGCCCTGGCAATCACCGTCTGGGTCGTCGTCTGGATGCGGCGTGACAGGCCCGGCCGCTGGGGGCTGATTTCGGCCGGGTTGCTGGTGGGCGGCGCGTTGGGCAATGTGGTGGATAGGGTGCTGTACGGCGCGGTGGCGGATTTTCTGAACATGTCATGCTGTGGCTTTGAGAACCCCTATGCGTTCAACGTGGCCGACATTTCGATCTTTGCCGGGGCGATCGGCCTGGTGCTGTTCACCGGACGCGAGGCGAAGGGTGGCAAGCGGGCGGTGAAACCCCGTGGAAAAGGGCCGTGACGGCCCGTCTGCGATGGGGTACACCATGCAACAGACGTTGAAGGAGGCGCGGATGGCGGGCGCAGCGTGGAGCAAGACAGTGGCGGGCCTGGCCGCCCTCGGGTTTTTGGCCGCCTGCGGGGGCGCGTCCGAGCCTAACCTGCTGAACATCACAAAAACCGGCAACGGCCCGGATGAGTTTGCCATCCTGCCCACCAAGACCTTGCAGGCGCCGAGTGATTACGCGGCTTTGCCGACGCCCACCCCGGGCGGCATCAATCTGAGCGATCCGACGCCCGAGGCCGATGCCGTGGCCGCGCTGGGCGGTAACCCCGCGCGGCTGGCGGGGGGCGGTGTGCAGGATCCCGCGCTGGTTGGCCACGCCACCCGGTTCGGCGTGCAACCGGGCATCCGCCAGGATCTTGCCGCGGTCGATCTGCAATACCGGCGCGACAATGACGGGCGATTGTTGGAGCGGATATTCAACGTAAACGTCTATTTCAAGGCCTATCGCAAATTCGAGCTGGACCAGTATGCCGAACTGGAACGGTTCCGCCGTGCCGGTGTGCGCACCCCCGCCGTGCCGCCCGATCCAGCCCAGTGAGGGTTGTTTGACGGGCGGCTCACGTCACCGTGGGCGGGGTTGAACGGCGCCGCACTTGGCACACATACGTCACATGACCTGCCTGAAGGAGCCTCCATGCGTCGCCTTGCCCGTGTCCTTGCCACCCTCGCCCTGTCATTTACCCCGCTTGTCGCTTTTGCCGACAACCTGACCGCCTTTACCCTGGACAACGGTATGGATGTCGTGGTGCTGGAAGACCACCGCGCGCCGGTCGTTGTGCATATGGTTTGGTACAAGGTGGGCGCGGCGGACGAAGCGCCCGGTGTTTCGGGCATTGCGCATTATCTTGAACATCTGATGTTCAAGGGCACCGACAATCTGGCGCCGGGCGAGTTTTCCAAGGTGGTCGCAGCAAATGGCGGATCTGACAACGCCTTCACCAGCCAAGACTACACCGCCTATTTCCAACGCGTTGCGTCCAATCGGCTTGAGTTGATGATGCAGATGGAATCGGACCGGATGCGCGATCTGGTGCTGGACGGAACCGACATTCTGACCGAACGCCAAGTGGTTCTGGAAGAGCGCAACCAGCGCACCGAAAGTGACCCCGGCGCGTTGTTTTCGGAACAGCGCAACGCGGCGCAGTACCAGAATCATCCCTATGGCATCCCGATCATCGGCTGGAAGCACGAGATGGCGTCGCTGACGCTGGACGACGCCTTGTCATTCTATCGCACCTATTACGCCCCGAATAACGCAATTTTGATCGTGGCGGGCGATGTCGATCCGACAGAGGTGAAAGCCCTGGCCGAGCAATATTATGGTGTGCTGGCCCCCAGCGAAAACCTGCCCCCCCGCCTGCGTCCACAGGAACCGCCACAGCTGGCCGAGCGACGGTTGGTGTTCGAGGATCCGCGCGTTGCACAACCTTATGTGATCCGCAGCTATCTGGCGCCCGAGCGGGATGCCGGCGATCAGGAAAAGGCCGCCGCGCTGACCTTGCTGGCCGAGGTTCTGGGTGGGTCGTCGCAGACCAGCGAACTGGGCCGCCGCTTGCAATTCGAGGAGAAGACCGCGCTGTACACCTCGTCGTTCTACAGTGGCGTGTCACTGGATACCACGACGTTCGGTGTGGTGATCGTGCCGGCCCCCGGTGTGACGCTGCAACAGGCCGAAGACGCGCTGGACGTTGAAATTGCCGCGTTTCTGGAGCGTGGGGTGGATGCCGCGCAACTGGACCGGATCAAGATGGAACTGCGCGCCGCGCTGATCTATGCCAAAGACTCGGTGCAATCGCGCGCCCGCGCCTATGGCATGGCCCTGACCAGCGGTCTGACGCTGGACGATGTTGCGGCCTGGCCCGAGATTCTGCAATCCATCACGCCCGAACAGATCATCATCGCCGGGCGCGAGGTGTTCAACCGCAACAATGCCGTGACAGGCTGGCTGACCGCGCCCGTCGGTGAGATGTCCGTGCCCGAGGTATCGCAATGATCCGTTTTGCCGTCGTTCTTGCCGGGTTTGTCCTGGCCGCCCTGCCATTGCGCGCGGCGGTGACCATCGAAGAGGTCACCTCGCCCGGCGGCATCACGGCCTGGCTGGTGCAGGAACCGACGATTCCTTTCACCGCGCTGGAAATCCGTTTCCGGGGCGGCGCGGGGGTGGAACCCGCCGACAAGCGCGGCGGGGTCAACCTGATGATGGCGACGCTTGAGGAAGGGGCGGGCGATCTGGACGCGCAAGCGTTCGCCGCTGCCGGCGAAGCGCTTGCCGCCAGTTTCAGCTTCGCCGCCTATAATGATTCGGTGTCGGTTTCGGCGCAATTCCTGACTGAAAATCGTGATGCGGCTGCGGCTTTGCTGCGCAAGGCGCTGATCGAACCGCGATTCGAGCCCGTCGCGATCGACCGGGTGCGCGATCAGGTGTTGTCGGGGCTGCGCTCAAACGCCACCGATCCGGGCGAAATCGCCAGCGCCACCCAGTCGGCTCTCGCCTGGGGTGGCCATCCCTATGGATCTGACAAAAGCGGCACGATTGAAACCGTGTCGGCGCTGACGCGCGATGACGTGGCACAGGCGCACCGTGACGTTCTGGTGCGCGACCGGATGTTTGTGGCCGCCGTCGGTGACATCACGCCCGAGGCTCTGGGCCGACTACTCGACGATCTGTTGGGCGATCTGCCGCAATCCGGCGCGGCTTTGCCGGGGCCGGCCACCTGGAAATTGCCCGGCGGGATCAGCGTTGTGCCGTTCGACACCCCGCAATCGGTGATCTTGTTCGGCCACGAAGGCATCTACCGCGACGATCCTGATTTCTTTGCCGCATTTGTTGCGAACCAGATCTTTGGCGACGGTGGCTTTTCCAGCCGGCTGATGACCGAGGTGCGGGAAAAGCGGGGGCTGACCTATGGGATCGGCACCTATCTGGCGACCTATGACAACGGCGCGGCGGTTTTGGGACAGGCCAGCACGGTGAACGCGCGGGCGGCCGAAACTGTGGATGTGGTGCGCGCCGAATGGGCCCGGCTTGCCGACAATGGCGTGACGGCTGAGGAACTGGACGCCGCCAAGACCTATCTGACCGGCGCCTATCCGCTGCGGTTCGATGGCAACAGCCGTATTGCGGGCCAGTTGGTGGGGATGCAGATGGAAGGCTTGCCGATAGATTACATCGTCACCCGCAACGACAAGGTGAACGCCGTGACGCTTGCGGATGTGAACCGGGTTGTGAAGCGGGTGTACCGCACTGCGGATCTGCACTTTGTCATCGTTGGACAGCCTGAAGGCGTCGAACCGACCAACTGAGCTGTTTTGGCGATGGCCAAATCAAAGGCGGGCGTGCTATCTTTGGTGTTATGCCCGCAATCAAACCCAACATAGGCGACTCCCGCCCGATCATTCGGCAACTGGACGAGGCGGCGATCAACCGTATCGCGGCAGGCGAGGTTGTGGAACGCCCCGCCTCGGCGGTGAAGGAACTGATCGAGAACGCGCTGGATGCAGGGGCGCGGCGGGTTGATGTCGCCTATGCGGATGGCGGCAAGACCCTGATCCGCGTCACTGATGACGGCTGCGGGATCGAGGCCGACGCCCTGCTGCTGGCCCTGTCGCGCCATGCCACGTCAAAGATCGACGGGTCCGATCTGTTGAATATCCACACCTTCGGGTTTCGCGGTGAGGCTCTGCCAAGTCTGGGCGCGGTGGGGCGGCTGACCCTGACATCGCGCGTTGCGGGGGCCGATGCGGCCAGCCTGCGGGTCAGTGGCGGGCAGGCCGATCCGGTGCGCCCGGCGGCTTTGGGCGGCGGTACGGTGGCGGAATTGCGCGATCTGTTCCATGCCACCCCGGCGCGCCTGAAATTCATGCGCAGCGACCGCGCCGAGGCGCAGGCAATTGGCGATGTGGTGAAACGTCTGGCCATGGCCGAACCTTTCGTCAGTTTCACGTTGCGCGATGTGTCGGGGGGCGGTGAAGGGCGCGTGATGTTGCGCGCCGACGCTGGCACCGGTGATCTGTTTGATGCGCTGCATTCCCGGCTTGCCCGCATCATAGGTGCGGATTTTGCCGAAAACGCGCTGCGGATCGAGGCCGAGCGCGAAGGCTTTGCCCTGACCGGCTATGCCGCCTTGCCCACCTATTCGCGCGGATCGGCCACGACGCAGTTCCTGTATGTCAACGGCCGACCGGTGCGTGACAAGCTGTTGTATGGCGCCCTGCGCGCCGCCTATAACGATTTCCTGTCGCGTGACAGGCATCCGGCGGCGGTGCTGTTTCTGGACTGCGACCCACAGTTGGTGGACGTGAACGTGCACCCGGCGAAATCCGAGGTGCGGTTCCGTGATCCGGGCCTGCCCAGGGGGCTGATCGTGTCGGCGCTGCGGCACGGGCTGGCGCAGGCGGGGCATCGCGCATCATCCACGGTGGCGGGGGCGACGCTGGGCGCGATGCGCCCCGAACCGGCCCACCCGTCCTTTCGCTATCAGATGGAGCGGCCTGCACCGGGGGCCTTGCGCGCCGCCCACGCCGCACAGGCGCCAGCCTTTGCCGAGGCCATGCCGGTCATGGCGCGTGCCCCCGAGCCAGCCCCCGACCCTGCCTCCGAACCCGCCGCCGAATCCGAAGAGCGGCGCGAATACCCATTGGGCGCGGCACGCGGGCAGGTGCATGAGAATTACATCATCGCCCAGACCGCCGATGGCATGGTGATCGTCGATCAGCACGCCGCCCATGAACGGCTGGTCTATGAGAAACTCAAACGCCAGATGGCCGAAAATGCGGTTGCCGCGCAGGCCCTGCTGATCCCCGAGATTGTTGAGCTGTCCGACGTTGAGGCCGCCCGTCTGTTGGACATGGCGCCCGAGCTGGCACAGCTGGGGTTGACGCTGGAACCCTTCGGCGGGGGGGCGGTTGCGGTGCGCGAAACTCCGGCAATCCTTGGCCCGGTGAATGCCGGGGCGATGCTGCGCGACATTCTGGACGAACTGGACGATCTGGGGGACAGCAGCGCCCTGCAAACCCGGATCGAGGCGGTGCTCAGCCGCATTGCCTGTCACGGGTCGGTCCGGTCAGGGCGCTGGATGCGGGTCGAAGAGATGAACGCCCTGTTGCGCGAAATGGAGGCAACGCCGCATTCCGGCCAATGCAACCACGGCCGCCCCACCTATGTGGAACTGAAACTGGCCGATATCGAGCGGCTGTTCGGACGCACATGATGTCGGTGGGGGCGGCGACGCTGAATCTCAACGATCCCCTCACGCTTGCCGGGGCAATCGCCGCAATGGTCGCGCTTGCGGTGCTGGCCCTGTTGCTGGTCGTGTTGCGCCGCGCCCGGCGCACCGCCGATCTGATGGCGCCTTTGGCACAACAGTTGCAGTTCATGAACGCCCGCGTGCAGGCGCTGGGCGACGGACAACAGCAGTTGTCGGGCGGCCTAAGCGGCGTGGCCGAGGCACAGGCGGCGGCACAGGCCCGGATGTTGCACCTGATGGAAACGCGCCTGGCCGAGGTGACGGCGCGGATGGCCGAAAACCTGCACGGCAGCGCCAACCGCACCGCGCAGTCGTTGGGCGAATTGCAGCAGCGTCTGATGACCATCGACAAGGCGCAGGCAAATATTGAAAAGCTGTCGGGTAACGTATTGTCATTGCAGGACATCCTGAGCAACAAGCAGACCCGCGGCGCATTCGGGGAAATTCAGCTGCACGATATTCTGGCCAAGGCTTTGCCGCGCGACAGCTATACTTGGCAGGCCACGCTGAGCAACGGGCGACGCGCCGATTGCCTGATCCACCTGCCCAGCCCCACGGGGCCGATCGTGATAGATTCAAAGTTCCCGCTGGATGCTTACGAGGCGCTTCGCCGGGGCGGCACGGATCATGAAATGCGCGCGGCGGTGGCCGGGATGCGCACAGCGGTACGCGCGCACATCCGGGCGATTTCCGAGAAATACATCCTTGAGGGCGAAACCGCCGATGGCGCGCTGATGTTCCTGCCGTCCGAGGCCGTCTATGCCGAGTTGCATGGCAATTTCCCTGAACTGGTGCGCGAAGGGTTCGCCGCGCGGGTCTGGATCGTGTCACCCACAACCTGCATGGCAACGCTGCACACGATGCGTGCTATCCTGAAAGATGCGCGGATGCGTGAACAGGCGGGCGCGATCCGCAAGACGTTGCGGCAACTGCACCGCGATGTGGAAATGGTGGTCGAGCGGGTGGACAAGCTGAACACCCATTTCAACCAGGCCCGCGCCGATCTGGACGGCATCGGCACCGCCGCCGAACGGGCAGGCAAACGCGCCGCGCGGCTGGACAACTTCGATTTTGAAGATGTGGCGGTGGACGAGGCTGTTGCGGTCCTGCCTTTGGGCCGTATCACCCGCCCCGAAGAAACCCCGACGTAATGCCGCGTCAGGTGCTGGTGCAGATGAGTATTTTTGGCAAGAAGAAGCCGGAGCCGGTTTGCGCTCGGCGGACCGGGGTCAGATCCGCAGGAAAGGTTGGGCAATTCGCGGAATCAGGCTGTTGAACTTCAGGGGTGCGTCGGTGGCGGCCAGGCAAATGCAGGCGGCACCGGGTTCGGCCACCGGCGTGTGCTGCATCTGCTGATCTGCGATTTCGATGTCGCCCCGCCCGAAACGATCGGTTTCGTCGCGGAAGGCACCCTGAAGGACCAGTGTCATTTCGGTGCCGCGGTGGCCGTGATCGGGAATGTGGGTGCCCCCCGGTATGTACAGCAACCGGGCCGTAGCCGCCCCAGACGTGGCAAGCCGCGCCTGACGCACCCCGCCCCCCATGGGGCGCCACCTGACTGCTGACAAATCACTGCCCGCATAGTCGTGCAGGGGGGTGGGGAACACATTGCCGGTTCTGTTGCGCGAAACTTTCGGCGGCTCTTTCGGGCCTTCGGCAATCAGTCTGAGGGTGTTGACCAGTGCATCCGACGCCACCGATGCGGCGGGTCCGCTGTCCAGCAGGCAACCGCCCACAGTTTCAAAGCTGCCGAGGCGGGCGCGACATTCGTCACACAGGCTTATGTGGGTGGCCACGACAAGATTGAACGCCTCTGGCAATGCGCCAGCGGCATATCCGATCAGCAACTGATCACTGAGGTGGTGGTTGATCTGTCCCATATCTGCGGTATTCCGTTCACTGCATGGCATGGCGCAGCCGTTCGAGCGCCAGCCGAATTCTGGATTTGATGGTGCCGAGCGGCAGCCCTGTTTCTTCGGCAATTTCCGAATGGCTGAGGTCGGCGAAATAGGCTCTTTCAATGAGTATGCGTTGTTTTTCAGGTAGTTGCGCCAAGGCGATGGCCAGTTTCCTGGTGTCTTGTTGCAGGGCCAGAACATCTGTCTGGTCCGGCTCTTCCTCGGGGCCCCATGTCACTTCTTCGGGTTCGGGTCGGCGTTGTTTACGCAGCGCGTCGATGCGTTTGTTGCGCGCGATGGTGAATATCCAGGTGGAAACACCGGCGCGCGACCCGTCGAACAGGTGCGCCTTGTGCCAGACGGTCGCCATCACCTCTTGGGTGCATTCCTCGGCCAAAGGTTCGGAGGCGCCAGAGCGGATCAGGAAGCCTTTCACCCGAGGGGCAAAATGGGCGAACAGGGCGGCGAAGGCGTTTTGGTCACGATGGGTGTGCACGCGCTGTAGATGCGCGGCCCAGTCTGTGTCAGGGATCGTCTGGGTCATCGTGGTGTCATATGCTCCGGGCTTGGGCCTGCCACGCAACGGGCCTGTGCCACCCCTGGGGGGCGGTGCGGCATTCGTATCATGATCTATTACATCCGGGAACATGCAACAACTACGGCGCAAGATCACAGGTGGATCACCGCCACTGGCAATTTCCTTTAATCTGTTGGATGACCGGGCGCGTATAGGGACATATCGCAACACCGGGGGTTCCATGCCGTTCGAGACAGCCAATAACGCAAGACAAAAAGTGGCCGTGATCGGCGCGGGCATTTCCGGCCTCGGCGCTGCGCATCTGCTGGCCGACCGGCATCAGGTCGTTCTGTTCGAAGCGGCGCCGCGTCTGGGCGGCCATGCGCGCACGGTCATCGCCGGAAAACGCGGCGATCAGCCGGTGGATACCGGTTTCATCGTGTTCAACCGGGTGAATTATCCGCATATGGTGCAACTGTTCGAAGACCTGGATGTGCCGGTGGCCGACAGCAACATGAGCTTTGGCGCGTCGATCAGGGGGGGCGCTTTGGAATATGCGTTGCGCAGCGTGGGGTCGGTGTTCGTGCAGAAACGCAATGCGGTGAACCCGGCGTTCCTGCGGATGCTGTGGGACATCAACCGGTTCAACACCCACGCTGTGCGCCTGGCGAATGATCCGGGGATGACGATCGGCGGTTTTCTCGACAGGCTGGGCACCGGGGCGTGGTTTCGTGATTATTACATACTGCCGCTTTCGGGTGCGATCTGGTCAACCCCGACGCGGGGGATACTGGAGTTTCCGGCCCAGGCGATGATCCGGTTCTTCCAGAACCACGCCCTGTTGTCGGCCACGGGCCAGCATCAGTGGTACACTGTGCAGGGCGGATCGGTGGAATATGTGCGCCGGTTGGCCGCCTCACTTGCGCGGCGCGGGGTCGATATCCGCCTGTCAGCACCGGTGCAGCAGGTGACGCGCGATGCCGCCGGGGTTGTTGTCAAGGCGCAGGGGGGGGCAGAAGAGCGTTTCGATCAGGTGATCCTGGCCACCCATTCCGACGACAGCCTGGCGATGTTGGGCGATCCGTCGACGGCCGAGCGTGCGGCGCTGGGCGCGGTGCGGTATCAGCCCAATCAGGTGGTTCTGCATTGTGACGAAACAGTGATGCCCCGGCGCCGGGGGGCCTGGGCCAGCTGGGTCTATACCGAACCGGCGGGGGCGCGCGATGATGCCATTGCCTTGACCTATTGGATGAATTCGCTGCAACCTATCCCGAAGGACGACCCATTGTTCGTGACCCTGAACAGCACCCGTGCCATTGATCCGGCGAAGATTTACGATCAGGTGGAATTCAGCCATCCGGTCTATGATCTTGCGGCATTGGCGGCACAACAGGCCGTGCGCCGGTTCAACGGCACGCGCAACACCTGGTTTTGCGGGGCATGGATGCGCAACGGATTTCACGAAGACGGGCTGGCCAGCGCGGTGGATGTGGCCGCCGGGATTGCCCGGGCCAGTGCCGTGGCGGCATGACACCGCGGGTGGATCATATCGAGGGGCTGACGTTCCACGGGCGGCGCGGTGCGGTGGAAAACACGTTCCGCTATTCCATCGACTATGTTCTGTTGCAGCCCGGGGTGGATTGCGACGCGCCGGGCCTGTTTGCGCGCAACCGGGCGGGGCTGTTTTCGTTGCACGATGTTGACCATGGCGGCGCGCCGGGGCAGGGGCGGGGCGTGGCCTGGGTGCGCGATGTGCTGGCCGAACACGGGCTGGATATGACCGGGCGGGTTGAACTGCTGGCCCAACCGCGGGTGATGGGGCATGTGTTCAACCCGGTCTCGTTCTGGTTGATCCACGGCGCCGAAGGGGCTCTGCGCGTCGTGATTGCCGAGGTCAGCAACACCTTTGGCGACCGCCATTCCTATTTGTGCCACCACCCCGATCTGCGGCCGATCACCCGCGAAGATACGTTGGAGGCGGTGAAGATCTTTCATGTCTCGCCGTTTCAACCGGTGACGGGGGGCTATACCTTTCGGTTTGACATCGCCGATGACCGGGTCGGCGTCTGGATCGACTATCGCACCGGAGATGAGCGGTTGTATGCCACGCTGACGGGCCGGCGCACCCCGCTGCGCAATGCCACGATCCTGCGGGCCTGTCTGCGCCGGCCGTTCGGGTCACGCCGGGTGCTGACGCTGATCCATTGGCAGGCGCTGAAGCTGTGGTGGAAGGGGGCGCGCTTTCGTCCGCGGCCCAAACCGCCGGTGGACGAGATCAGCCGATGAATGCGGGGCTGGCCCGCTATTCGATTTTTGCGGCGATGTTGGCGATGGCGGGGTTGCCGATTTATATCCACGCTCCGAAATTCTATGTTGACAGTTTCGGGGTAGGTCTGGCGGCGCTTGGCGGGGTTCTGGCGGCGCTGCGGTTGATCGACGTGGTGCAAGACCCGGCGTTGGGCTGGCTGGCGCATCGGCTTCGGCGCTGGCGCGCCTGGTCGGTGGCGGCGGGTGGGGCGCTGATGGCGCTGTCCATGGTCGGGCTGTTTGGCATGGCGCCGATGCTGCCGCCGCTGGCCTGGTTTGCGCTGTGCCTGACCGGGCTGTTCAGCGGGTTCAGTTTTCTGACGATCACGTTTTATTCCCAAGGCGTGCAGCGCGCCGTTGATCTGGGCACGGGGGGGCATGTGCGCCTTGCTGCCTGGCGCGAAACCGGGGCCTTGCTGGGTGTGTGTGCGGCTGCGGTGGCGCCGACGCTGCTGGCCGGGACGGGGGCGCCGTTCGGGCTGTTCGCGCTGGGTTTTGTCGGGCTGGTCGTTGTGGCGCTGTGGGCGATGCGGCGCGAATGGGTGGGCGGGCCGGTGGCAGCGGGGGAAACCGGGCTGGGCCTTGTGTTGGGCGACGGTGCGGCGCGGCGGCTGCTGTTGATCGCACTGATCAACGCGACGCCGGTCGCCGTGACCTCGACGCTGTTCTTGTTTTTCGTGGAAAGCCGGTTGCAGGCACCGGGCGCCGAGGGGCCGCTTTTGCTGTTGTTCTTCCTGTCGGCGGCGGTGTCCGCGCCGGTGTGGGGGCGGCTGGCGGCGCGGTTCGGGGAAAAGGCGGCGTTGCTGGCGGGGATGGTTCTTTCCATCGTCAGTTTCGGCTTTGCGGCGTTGCTGGGGGCGGGCGATACGGCGGCCTTTGCGGTGATCTGTTTCGCTTCGGGCGTGGCGCTGGGTGCTGACATGACGCTGCTGCCGGCGATCTTTGCGGCGCGGCTGGCCCGCATCGCACCGAACCCGGAACAGGGGTTCGGCCTGTGGTCGTTCGTCACCAAGGTGACGCTTGCGGTGGCGGCGGTTGTATTGTTGCCGCTGCTTGACCTGTCGGGGTTTCAGCCGGGCCTGCAAAACACCGATGGCGCGCTTTTCACGCTGACGGCTCTATATGCTGGGGTGCCATGCGTCCTGAAGCTGGGCGCGTTGGCCTTGCTGGCGTTTACGCGGATCGAAAGAGGCTGAAAGATGGACATTTTTGTTTCCGTCCTGCTGGGCTTTGCCCTGTTTGGGTTGATATTCGTTCTGCGCCAGAAATTTGCCGGATTCCCGGGCCAGACCCTGACCGATTACGAGGATCAGGGCCCGGAATTTGATGTCCGCAAGCACCTGAGCGGGCCTTTGCGTTGTGAGGGTTTGATTTACGGACCGCTTGGGCGTGTCACCTCGCGCTTTACCGCCGATATGCTGGGCACATGGGATGGCAACAGCGGCACCCTGGCCGAAACCTTTCGCTATGACAGCGGCGCGGTGCAGCAGCGGGCCTGGCATCTGGAGCTGGATAAAAACAATCGTATCATTGCCCGGGCAGATGACGTGATCGGCGCTGGCCGGGGTGGACAATCCGGGCCAGCGGTGCAGTTGTGCTATGACATACGCCTGCCGGAAGAGGCGGGTGGGCATGTTCTGAACGTGGTGGACTGGATGTATATCGTGGATCGCAAGACGATCATCAACCGTAGCCAATTTCGCAAATACGGGATCAAGGTGGCCGAACTGGTGGCGACGATCCGACCGAGAGACATGACATGAGACAATGGCAAGGCAAACGGTACTGGCTGGTGGGCGCATCCGAAGGGTTGGGCGCCGCTCTGGCGCAAAAGCTCAGCCGCGCGGGGGCCGAGGTGATCCTCAGCGCCCGGTCGGCAGAGCGGCTGGCCGAGGTGGCGGCGGGCCTGCCCGGCAAGGTACAGGTTGTGCCCTGTGACGTGTCCAGCGACGACAGCGTGGCGCAGGCTGCGGCCAAGGTGGGCGCGGTGGACGGCGTGGTGTACCTTGCCGGTGTGTATTGGCCCCAGCGATCCCAGGGCTGGGATGCGGCTCAGGTGACGGCGATGTGCGATGTCAACTTCACCGGCTGTGCGCGGGTGCTGGGCCAGGTTGTGCCGGGCATGGTGGCGCGGGATGCGGGGCATATCGTGCTGACCGGATCGTTGTCGGGGTTTCGCGGGCTGCCCGGCGCGGTGGGTTATGGCGCATCGAAGGCGGCGGTGATGTATCTGGCCGAAGGGATGTATGGCGAATTGCGCAACACCGGGGTGGATGTGCAACTGGCCAATCCGGGGTTCATCAAGACCCGGCTGACCGACAAGAACGATTTTTCGATGCCCTTCATCATGACGCCCGAACAGGCTGCGCAACAGATGTTCGAGCATATGCAGGGCGACCGTTTCGCCAAAAGTTTTCCTTTCGGGTTCAGCTTGCTGTTCCGGTTCAGCCGGTTCTGGCCGGGTTGGCTGTATCACAGCGTGTTCCGTTGAGGCGGCGGTCTGACCTCAGCCGTCAGATATGCGTTCGGGCAAAGGCCCTGTCGGCGCGTTCAAGATGCGGCAGCGCGTTGAACGTGTCCAACAGCAGGGAATTTCCACCCTTCACATAGCGGTGGACCGACGTGTTGTTGATCTGCAACAGGATATTGGCATAACTCGCCACCTCCAGGCGCAGCAGAACCCGCATCGCCATGCCGATCAGCCCGCCGGAGGTGACCAGCATCACCCGCCCGCCCAGTTTTTCGGCATGGGCGATGATCGCGCGCACGCGGCCTTCGAAGGCGGCGAAAGATTCCAGATCGCTGTGCAGGCGCCCGGCCTCCCATGCGGTCATCAGTTGCGGCATGTGGTGCAGGAAATCGTCGCGGTTCAGCGGCATAGGCACGGCGTGGCTGTCCCGCAGTGACGTGGCCAGACCGTAATAGTCCAGTTCGTTCAGGCGGGCATCCTGGTGAAATTCGCTGCCGAGGCATCCGGCGATGGCGGTGGCGGTGTCGCGCTGTCGGTTCAGGGTGCCGCAGATCAGGTGATCGAACCGCTGGCCGGTGTCACGCAGGTGTTCGCCCAGCCACAGCGCCTGCTGTCGCCCCAGATCGGACAGGCGGTCATACCCCGTCTCATCTGCCGCGCCGGCATTGGCCTGTCCGTGGCGCACAAGTGTGATTTCGACCATTGCCGCACTCCTTCATCCGCGTGATGTGGCCCAACGGCGGCGGATGTGCAACATCGGTTTCCGATGGGCGCAGTGCGGGGCGCAAATGGCGGGCGCTGCGTCGCGCGCGGTTCTCGCCATGACGCCCGCGTGCCGCTAGTCTGGCCCCGAACCCGCCGAACCGGAGCCTGTGCCATGTCCAACCCACTGCGTTTCACCCTTGACGGTCAACCGGTCGAGGCCGCCCCGTTCGAGACGATCTGGGCGGTGGCAAAACGCCTGGGCACGACGATTCCGCACCTGTGTCACCGGGATGAACCGGGGTATCGCGCCGACGGCAACTGCCGCGCCTGCATGGTCGCCATCGAGGGTGAACGCACGCTGGCCGCCTCCTGCGTGCGACTGCCGACCGAGGGGATGGTCGTTTCGTCGCAGGGCGAACGGGAAATCCGCGCGCGCAAGATGGTGATGGAACTGTTGGTCGCGGATCAACCCGCGCCCGAGGTTGCGCACGATAAATCCGCCCCCCTGTGGAAAATGGCAAAGATGCAGGGCGTGACCGACAGCCGCTTTCCAAGGCTGGAACCGGGGCGCATCCCGCTGTTGGACGATTCGCACATCGCCATGGCGGTGAACATGGATGCCTGTATCCAGTGCGGGCTGTGCGTGCGCGCCTGCCGCGAGGTTCAGGTGAACGACGTGATCGGCATGGCGGGCCGGGGGCACGATGCCTTTCCGGTGTTCGACATGGCCGATCCCATGGGCGAATCGACCTGTGTCGCCTGTGGCGAATGTGTGCAGGCCTGTCCGACCGGCGCGCTGATGCCGGCCTTGGTGGTGAACGCCGGACAGGTGGGTGACCGGGCGGATTTCGACACCGAAACCAAATCCATCTGCCCGTTCTGCGGTGTCGGGTGTCAGGTTTCGGTCAAGGTCAAGGATGGGCGCGTCAAATATGTCGAGGGCATCAATGGCCCCGCCAATGAGGGCCGTCTGTGCGTCAAGGGACGGTTCGGGTTCGACTATATCCACCATGCGCACCGCCTGACAAAGCCGCTGATCCGCCGCGAGGATGCCCCCGACAAGGGGCTGAACGTCGACCCCGCCAACCCCTGGACCCATTTCCGCGAGGCAACCTGGGACGAGGCGCTGGAAAAGGCGGGCGCCGGGCTGGTCGATCTGCGCAGTTACTATGGCGGCAAGGCGGTATCGGGGTTTGGCAGTGCCAAGTGCACCAACGAAGAGGCGTATCTGTTTCAAAAGTTGATCCGTCAGGGGTTTGGCCACAACAACGTCGATCACTGCACCCGGTTGTGCCATGCCTCATCGGTGGCCGCCTTGATGGAAAACATCGGCAGCGGCGCCGTAACCGCCACGTTCAACGAAATCGAAAATGCTGATGTGGCCATCGTGATCGGCGCCAACCCGGCCGAAAATCACCCCGTCGCCGCGACGTTCTTCAAACAGTTCGCCAAACGCGGTGGCAAGCTGATGGTGATGGACCCGCGGGGGCAGGCCCTGAAACGCCATGCGTCGCATATGTTGCAATTCCGGCCCGGCACCGATGTGGCGTTGTTGAACGCGATCATGAACGTGATCGTCGAGGAAAAGCTGTACGACCGGCAGTATATCGAAGGCTTTACCGAGGGGTTCTTTGAGTTCCGCGACCACATCCGCGCCTTCACCCCGGACCGCATGGCCGAGCTGTGCGGAGTTGACGCCGAAACGATCCGCGATGTGGCGCGCACCTTTGCCGGGGCGCGGTGCGCGATGATCTTCTGGGGCATGGGCATTTCGCAGCATATCCATGGCACCGACAACGCGCGGTGTCTGATCTCGCTGGCGCTTTTGTGCGGTCAGATCGGGCGGCCGGGCACCGGGCTGCACCCGCTGCGGGGGCAGAACAATGTGCAGGGCGCGTCGGATGCGGGGCTGATCCCGCAATTCCTGCCCGATTATCAATCCGTGGCTGACCTCGAGGTGCGCGAATTGTTCCGCCACATCTGGAAAGGCGCGCAGATCCAGGCGGCGCCTGGCCTGACCGTGGTGGAAATCATTGATGCCATGTATCGCGGCGAAATCAAGGGCATGTATATTCTGGGCGAGAACCCGGCCATGTCCGACCCCGACGTGGAACATGCCCGCGATGCCCTTGCCAAGTTGGATCACCTGGTGGTGCAGGACATCTTTTTGACCGAGACCGCGAACTATGCCGATGTCATCCTGCCCGCCGCCGCCTTTCCCGAAAAGTCGGGCACGGTGACCAACACCAACCGGCAGGTGCAGATGGCCCGGGCTGCTGTCACACCGCCGGGCGAGGCGCGCGAGGATTGGCGCGTGATCGTCGATCTTGCGCGGCGTATCGGGCTGGACTGGGATTATGACGGCCCGCGCTCGGTGTTTGACGAGATGAAGATGTCGATGCGCAGCCTGCATCACATCACCTGGAACCGGCTGGAAAACGAGGGGGCCGTCACTTATCCCAGCCTGTCGAACGACGATCCGGGGCAGGCGGTGATGTTCGGTGACGGATTTCCGCGCCGGGCGGGGCGGGCCAAATTCACCCCTGCCCGTGTCACCCCCCCCGCCGAAGTGCCCAGCGAGGATTACCCGATGATCCTGACCACCGGGCGGCAGTTGGAACACTGGCACACCGGCACCATGACCCGCCGCGCCAGCGTGCTGGACGCGATGGAGCCCGAGGCCAACTGTTCGCTGCACCCGGCCACCCTGCGCAGGCTGGGTGTGGCCGCCGGTGAACATGTGCGCCTGACCACACGGCGCGGCAGCCTCACCGTGATGGCCCGCGCCGACCGCGCGGTGGCCGAAGACATGGTGTTCCTGCCGTTCGCCTATGTCGAGGCGGCAGCGAACATCCTGACCAATTCGGCCCTCGACCCTTGGGGCAAGATCCCCGAGTTCAAGTATTCGGCAGTGCGGGTCGAAAAACCGGTGGCGGATCTGGTGGCGGAATAGGCGCGACACCCGCAAGGGGCCGTTGTCCTCGCATCACGATCGACAGCGGGCGTTTGTCCCCGCTGCGGGGTGAGCCGGATTGGCATTTTTCCGGACGGGCACCGGAACGCTTTGACCTTGGCGCTTTTTGTGCCACGGTAAAAAATAGAGCCCCGCAAAGGGGCCGGCGCGCCAAGCGCCACGTTGGGAGGATTGAATTTGACCGATCGAACGGGCGTGCCCGATCCCGTGCTGCATTCCATGCCCGCCCTTCTGGCGCGCAACGTCGCCCGGTTTGGTGCCAAGCCGGCCTATCGTGAAAAGGAATTCGGGATCTGGCAAAGCTGGACCTGGAGCGAGACCGCCGAAGAGATCGAGGCCCTGGCGCTGGGCCTGATGGATATGGGGCTGTGCGCAGGTGAGCATGTGGCGATCATTGGGCGCAACCGTCCGGCGCTGTACTGGTCTTTCGTGGCGATCCAGTCGGCGGGTGCCATCCCGGTGCCGCTTTACCAGGATGCGGCTGCTGAGGAAATCGCCTATGCTCTG
>Ga0100401_1000168_pt1 | contig 52715 bp, 37 predicted proteins | sample CryGeymeta201525_FD_80421 | JGI IMG/M metagenome (GOLD analysis project Ga0100401, IMG submission 80421) | Groundwater microbial communities from Crystal Geyser aquifers in Utah, USA - Crystal Geyser metaG 2015-25 | ecosystem: Environmental > Aquatic > Deep subsurface > Groundwater | place: USA... | reverse complement strand
GTTGCCAAGACCGGCCGCCCACTCGTGGTGATCGCTGAAGACGTCGAAGGTGAAGCCCTTGCCACCCTCGTGGTGAACAAGCTCCGCGGCATCCTCAACATCGCTGCCGTCAAGGCTCCTGGTTTCGGCGATCGTCGCAAGGCAATGCTCGAAGACCTCGCCATCCTCACCGGCGGCAAAGTCATCACCGAAGACCTCGGCATCAAGCTCGACTCCGTCGAACTCGATGACCTCGGCGAAGCCAAGCGCGTCACCATCACCAAGGAAAACACCACCCTTGTTGAAGGCGCTGGCACCTCCGAATCGATCACCGGCCGCGTCAATCAGATCCGCCGTCAGATCGAAGAAACCACCAGCGATTACGACCGCGAGAAGCTCCAGGAGCGTCTTGCCAAGCTCGCCGGTGGTGTGGCCGTCATCAACGTCGGTGCTGCCACCGAAACCGAGATGAAGGAAAAGAAGGCCCGCGTGGAAGACGCCCTTCACGCCACCCGCGCTGCGGTGGAAGAAGGCATCGTTCCTGGCGGTGGCACCGCCCTGATCCGTGCTCTGAAACTCTGTCAGGACAGCGACTACTGCTCAGCCGCTTCGAGTGCCGACGAGAAGACCGGCATGGGCATCGTTGCCAAGGCGGTGGAAGCACCGCTTCGCCAGCTCGCTGCAAACGCCGGCCGCGAGGGCGCGCTGATCGTCGAGAAGGTGAAGAGCAACCCAGAAGGTCACGGCTACAACGTCGCTACCGACACCTACGAGGACCTCATCGCCTCCGGTGTGGTTGACCCGACCAAGGTGACCCGTTCCGCGCTGCAGAACGCCGCCTCGATCTCCGGTCTCCTGCTCACCACCGAGTGCGTCATCACCGACCTCCCTGAAAAGGAAGAAGCCGGCGGCGGACACGGCCATGACCACGGTATGGGCGGCATGGGCGGCATGATGTAATCATCCGCGTGACGGCTTCCGGTCGTCATCAAACAACTAAAAAAGCCGGACGGGAAACCGTCCGGCTTTTTCGTGTCCCATCAGGACCAGCAACGTTCCACAAAGAGTCTTCTCCCTTTCAAAAATCAGTTTTCAGCGTGGATGAGCAACGCATCCCCGTGAAGCGTCGCGTGAGCACGATTTGCTGAAGCATCCGGAACCCAAGGCCCGATCTTTTCGCTAAAATCCATCAGCAAAACGGTGTCGTCATCGCTTGATCCACCCACATTTGGACCCGCAAGATCACCGACATAGCGAGCAACGCGAGAGAGCCTCACTACGTCGATCATCCCATTGAAATGGGAGACCGCCCCCCCGCCCTTCGAGGTGTCACCCCCAATCACCAAGGGCAAGTCGTTCGTCTTCCGGTGACCTTTGCGAGCCTTCCGATCAACGAGCTTGCCATCGAGATAAAGCCGCGCCTCTTCGCCATCATAAACCCCAGCGACATGATGCCAGACATCCGGCTTAAGCATGGGCGAAGATGCCGAAACTGTTAAGTAAGAATCTCCCACGTAGACCGAAAAGCTAGGACGTCCACGATTGATGAAAATCCCGTAGTCAGAGCCCTCTGTCTTCGTCACAAGTCCCGTGCGATCATCAAATCGTCGGGCCTTGAAGCGACACTCCAGAGTTAGATGCTTGTCGAGCTTGATCCTATCGGAGTCGATGCTCAACCACTCATCCTTTCCATTCAAATCAACGGCCATTTCCTCAGACTTGCTTCCGCTACGAACTGGTAAAGTCACCGGCAGGGAAATCACTCGCTCGGGAATCGCGTAGCGGAAACCTTCGCCGAGATACTCCATCTCTACCGCCACCGATGCTTCAGCAAACCAATCGTCCAACGAATCCGCAGGACGACTTACCACGAACTTCAGTTCCTTTGTTTCACCCGGGGCGAGGGATCCGTGAAGGTGATCGGGCTGAAAGCGCCAGCGGTTGTCTTTCGAGAATCCCGCTGCCGTGTAATCGACACGGCGGGTGGTCGGGTTTGAAACCGGCACCGTGATCTCGGTCGGAACCGCGTAGTCACTCCCGAGATCGATCGCCGGCTGTGGGCGGATCGGCTGGGCTGAAAGTTGCTTCGTTTCCGCCACCAATTCAGCCGTCACCTCGCGAACGTCGAGCACCTCACCAACGGGCACCGCAGCAAGAGCGAGTCGATCTTTTCGAACCGTGACGATGTCGAAGTGATGGAGATAACCCGCGTCCGGAACGAGGCCGGGCTGATGACCACCCGTCGTCGCCAGGGTCACATACTCGATCCCATCGCGAGGGCCATCATAGCGCATCTGATGAATATGCCCGGCGAAGACCGCACTCACATTGCCAGCCTCCTTGAGCCGTGCATGCACGCGATCCCAGTCGTCACCATAGTTGTTACCGATCCAGCGAGGATGGTGGAGGAAAAGGAAAACATGCTCGGCATCCTTTGCTCGCTCCAAGGTCTGTCCAAGCCAATCGAACTGCTCCGGGCTCATCTTCTGGCAATCGGGCTTATTGAAATTCTGCTCGCCATTTTCAGGGTTTGCCTCATCCGAGTAGAGCACGATGAACCAGCAGTTCTTGTGTTCGAAGGCATACCACAACGGCCCAAACTCGACTTCATATCCCTTCTCGTGTCCTCCCGCAGGAGCCATCACACCCTTCGGCCCACGCCAGTAAACGTCGTGATTCCCCGCCACAGGAAACCACGGGCAGCTCAGTTCATTCATGATGCCCTTGAACTCGTCCACCTGCGCCTTCCATTTGTCCTCCACATTGTATCCTTGAACCAAATCACCCACCGTCATCACCAAGTCCGGCTCCAACAAATTCACATCACGCACCGCATCCGCGAGAATCCCAACGCCATCGTCCGGCCCTCCCGTCCGGTCGCCAAAGACGACAAAGCTGAACGCATCCTCTTCCTTTGGCAGATTCAACGCCGCCGCCGCTTCTCGCGACGTCATGAATCGGCTCGGCCCAGCGGGCTCGGTCGGAAGTTTATCACCATGATGATGATGATGATGTCGGTGGCCGATATTGGGGTTCACCGTGGTCTCCTCGGCAAACAGCGGAAAGGCGAGGGCAAAAAGAAAGGTAAGTTGTTTCATCTCAAATCTTGTATCTCCACTACCCGCCAGTCGGCACGCATGCGGATGTTCCAATATGGTTGCAGACCCAGGGTCCTGCTGCCAGCCGGAACCGTCACGATCAGAAGCTTGCCGACCGGGTCGACCTCGTTTTCATGCACCCCGATGAAATACACCGCACTTCTTTTTCTCTCCGCCATTTCACTTTCGGCCGCCGAGCCCCGCATCGTCGCCCATCGCGGCGCCTCGCACGATGCCCCGGAAAACACCCTGCCCGCCTTCGAGCTGGCTTGGCAACGGGGGGCCGATGCGATCGAGGGCGACTTCCACCTCACCTCCGACGGACGCATCATCTGCATCCATGACTTCGACACCAAACGCGTCGCCGGAACCGGCCTCGTGGTGAAAGACACCTCCTTCGACGAGCTCCGCAAGCTCGATGCCGGAGCATGGTTCTCGCCACGCTTCGCCGGCACCCGCTTGCCCGAATTTTCGGAGGTCGCGGCCACCGTACCGGAGAACGGAAAATTCTACATCGAGGTCAAATGCGGACCCGAAATCGTCCCGGCCCTGATCACCGAAATCGAGAAGTCCGGCCTCAAGGACGGGCAGGTCATGATCATTTCCTTCAAAGCACCCGTCATCCGGGAGTTCAAGCGCCGCGCACCCCGCTTCAAGGCCTTCTGGCTCTCATCCTTCGACCAGCATTCCCCGCTCGATCCATCCGCCCGGGAGGTGATCGAAACCCTTCGCTCGATCCGCGCCGATGGCTTCAGCTCGAAGGCCGACGGTCGCATCGATGATGCTTATCTCAAGACGATCCGCCAGGCCGGATTCGAGTATCATTGCTGGACGGTCGATGATCCCAACGTGGCCAAGCGCTTCCGCGAACTCGGCACACTTTCCATCACCACCAACCGCCCCGGCTGGCTGCGCGCCCAACTGACGGACCGCTGATCCGTCCCCCCCCCAAAAAAAAAGGCGGTGCCCCCGGAAACCCGGGGACACCGCCTGCGATTACGACACGGAAAAACCTCTCGGGTCACTGCTGATAATCGACCCGCAGGCGACCAAACATCTTGGGCTGCCCCGGGCCGGGGCCAGGGATAGTCCCCTCAATGCGGTTGGAATCCTCGACCACCGTGGCCTCGGTCCAGTTCACCAGGTCATCACTCATCTCGATGGCATAACTCACCCGCGGATCGCCCGCTGCCTCCGCGCCCTTGTCAAAACCGAGCGTGAAGTCGTTTCCACTCGGCACAAGCCCGGGCAGAACGTTGTAAACCGTCGGATTGAGCCCGAGCGCATACTCGACCACCGCCTGGATGCCGTCCCGGTCCCGGTCATCGGCCAGGTTCATTCCCGGTGCGCCAAGCGAGCTGACATAGTTGTCAAACTCGGTCGGCTCGAGGATCGCCGTCGTCACCCGCAGGAAGGGCTGCAGGTTCTGAAGACCAGGATTGTTCTCCACTCCGAGGAAGAATGGCTGCCAGCCGTCGGTGGTCTCGGGCTTCAGGTTGATGCCATAGTTCGGTGCACCGGCCCGCCAGTTCTGCACGATCGAAGTGATATCTCCGAAGGTCGCCGACTCCCAGCCCATGCCGGAGACCCGTGCGGCGGGTGCGGCGATGTCGGTCGGAACCACCGGACCGGTCAGCCCGAAGGTGCTTGAGGTCGTCCAATCGACCAACATCTGATGGATCGCATACTCGCCACCGGTCTGGGCGTTGCTACTTCCACGGAAACGAGGGGCGTTGGTGGTGACCAGCAGCTCGGCTTTGATGATCGTTTCCCCGTCGGGAATCGAGTTCAGGTCGTCGGGCTTGCCGAAGGAGATGTTGAAACGCATCAGGGTCTCGGTCGTGCCGGTATTCGCATCGTTGAGGTCGAGGAACTGCGTCTGAATCAATGATCCGTCGAGCGCCGAGGGACCAATGTTGTTCAGAATCGAGTTCAAGTCTGCGGTATAGAAATAGTCCCGCAAGGTTCCCTCCAGCGTGTAGGTCACCACCAGTTTCGGCCTCAGCAGTGGGTTGGTATTTCCAACTGTGTTGTAGGCCCAGCCATCGGTCGTGCCACCGGTAAAGATAGCAAAACCGTGGTTTGGAAGCCCCCAACTTGGATCGAGTTCAGTGGTCGACCAGTTCTGCACGAGCTGGGTCACGTTGGCCTGAACCACCTCTCCGTTGCCGATTCCCGCGAATCCCGCCACCGGGTAACCGGTCACCGACCCGCGAACCCCTTCGAAGCCACCGCCGAGGCTGCCGAACTGCAAGCCGTCGTAGGTGGTGTTTTCATCCACCGGAACCACGAGCTGGTCCACAATGTATGGACCACCCGACTGCGCATTGCTACGGGTCGAGGTGGTGATGACGAGTTGCGCATCCTGAATCCCCGCTCCGGGCGGGATCTGCCCCGGGCCGTTTCCGAACAGGTTGTCGAAGCGGATGATGCCATTGGTATCAGGACTGCCGTTGTTTGGACGACCGTCGAGAAAGTAGTCCTCGACCGCGCTTCCCAGTTCCTTCAGGCGGGTGCCCTGCTGATCGACGAATTCCTCGCCAACCCTCATGCCGAACTGTCCGGTATAACCGTCCACGCCCTCTTGGAAACTCACCGTCACCGTGTTCACTGTCGGCACCGCACTTTCGATACTGACCACCGCGCTGGCGAAAATGCCGACGCTGTAATCCACTCCGCTTCCGAGGGTCACGATCACCGTTTCCAATTGCTCGAGGAACCCGTCTGCGAGTGCTTCGACATCAAGCGTGGCAGTTGCCGAGCCAGCGTCGAAGGTCACCGAGCCGGGCAGGGCCACATAGTCCTGACCCGCAATCGCGTTGCCGCTGATGCTGATCGGCACCGTAAGCTCGGCAGAGGTGTCGCCCTGCCGGACAAAGCTGAAGCGGCCGGTATCACCCTCCTCGCTGGCGCGATTGTCCGAGGCGAAGACCTCGACTTCGTTGCCGTTCAGGACCACCGGATCGGTTGGCATGATCACAAAACGGAAGCCGCCCTGCTGGAACTGGCTGTTCAGCCCGGGAAGATCCTGGGAGAAGACCACAAAGGTGTTTCCCACAGCGAGGTAGCTGTAGATGTTGTCACCGCCGAAGCCGTGATCGACATCCGCCACCATGAACATCACCGAGTTCGACGGGTTGATCACCGAGCCGTCACCGATGGTGATTTCATAGCCCTGTGTCCCGAGATTGGCGATGCCGCCGATCCGTTCCATGTTGTCATTTAGGGGAACTAGAGTACCGTCGTTCTCGATCAAACCGCTGAAAATCTGCGGCGTCTCAACGGGGACATAGAGAAACCCGAAGTCCTCGTTCTGTAGATTCTGGTTGTTGTCCCGGCTCTGAACCACCCAGTTTTCACCGTTCTGACCCACCGAGGTCACGTTATCCACGCCGTTGCCGACCGAGAAGGCAATCAGGTTGCCAAAGGTTGGCAAGCCGCTGATCTCGTAAGTGCCGGTGCCGGTATTCGCCACCGAAACCGTCGCCCCAGGCGGATAGTTCGCACTACCAAGGTGCACATTCCCGCTGGGATCAACATTCGCTCCATACCAGCCGTCTGCGAAGGGGAAGTATCCGAGCGAGAAGCGGCCTGATTCCTCCGGCGTGCCGGGATTGCTTGCGCCGGGACCTTCGTTGTCCTCCACGCTGATCCAATACTCGCCGGAACCGTTGAATCCGATCGATAGATTGTTGTCCAGGGAAGCCAGGTTGTCATTCGTCGGATGATTGTTGAACAGCAGGATACCGTCGGTCAGCAAGGAACGCGAGCCATTGACATAAACGTCGAAATCACCGCGGTTGCCGCTGATGTTTTCAAAGGCGCGTGGTGCTGCGGTGCTCGCCTCGACCACCCAGGTGTTGTCGCCCGAGGGCGGCGGGGTGTAGCTGGGGGTATCCATGTCCAGGTATCCGCCGTCGATCACGCCGACGCTGTATCCCGGAATGGAGGGCGGTGTGGCGATCACACTCACCACCGCGAGATTCGAGCGGGAGGTGCCGCCCTGATCGTCGGTCGCCACCGCGGTGAAGACCTTGCTTCCCGGTGTCGCAGCGTTGACGGATGCTTCGTAGGGAGCGGCCGAATCGATGCCCACCGAAACTCCGTTTTCAAAGAACTCGACCTGGATGACCGAACCGGCGTCCGAGGCGCTGGCGGCCAGTCCGATCACGTCGCCCAGGGTCGCACGAATTCCGTCGAGCGGTTGATCAAGGCTCACCTCAGGCAGCACATTGCCGTTGAAGACCGCGCCGCCGGACCAGACCGGGTTGTTTTGTAGGCTGCCCCCGATAATGTTCCCTTCGGTCGATGTGAGGGTGCTTCCGGAATTTTCAGCCAGTGCCCAGCGACCGCTCAGACCGGCGGCGGAGGGAAGCTCCGAGTTCACGGTTTGCCGGATTTCCGACTGGGACCGTGCGACACTCCAGATTCGCGGCTCATCAAGGAATCCCTGGAAATAACCGGCAGGCTCGCCAACCGAGTCGAGCGCGCTAGCGAGGGCCGCGTGCTGGATGCTGTCGGCGCGGGGAAGCAGTCCGTCGGCATCAAGCACCGCTTCAAGATTGCCGTCGAGGTAGAGATACCATGCGGTGCCGTCGAAGCTTGCCGCAGCATGGTGCCACTGACCGACAGTGACCGGGGTGATGCCTGCCACCGGGACATTCCGCCCGAGCAGCGAGTCTTCGAAATCCGCGACCAACACGCCGTCGGACTCACGAATGCCGAGGAAATAGTTCATATCGCGGTTCGATTGATCCTGCTCTCCCCGTCCCTTGGTCACCAAGGGGTAGGCAGTGACACCATCCGAACCGGTGCTGACCGCCGTTCCCATATTCCCCTCGGGCTTGAACCATGTCTCAAGCGTGAAGGTCGAAAGCTTCAGGTTCGCATCGTCTCCGAAGCTGACATATTGATCATATCCGTTGAAGTAGAGTCCACCACCCGAATTGAAGGGCGGCACCACCGAGAACCTCACCGGTGCGGCGAAGACCCGCACGCCGCCATCATCAAACACCGCAGCATCGACCTTGAAATTCGCAAGGCTGTCGAAAGGCCCGACCGTGACTTCATACGGGGCGGTATCGTCCGTGCCCACCGAGCTTCCGTTGACGAAAAACTCGACCCCCGTCACCACTCCAGGGGGAGTGTCGGCGGCGTCGGCGGTGAGCGTCAGCGAGTTGCCGAGAATTACCTGACCCCCGTCCGCAGGACTGGTGATGCTCACGCTTGGCTGCGGGTTGGTAGGATCGGTGGTCAGCAGCACGAAGCTGAACATGTCCTGACTTGGGCTCGCTCCCTGTTCGGTGATAAAGCCATCCGGAACGTCGCGGCTCTGGATGACCCAGCCACCGTCGGCCGCACTCCATTGACAAGTGACAAAGTTGTCGGTGTTGTTCGGCAACACCGAAGTAAAGATCCGGTAGTCCACCGGGTAGTCCGTCGCAAGCGCCGTCAGCGCATCGGCCACGGTGAGTGTGGTATCGCCCGGTGCGCCGGTGATGGCGGTCACCGTTCCCAAGTCGGGACCGCTGAGGATTTCGAGCAGGTAGCTTGCCGTTCCAAGATCCGGCAAACTCGTCAGATAGCTGCCCTCGGCATCGCTCAGCTCGGATTCAAACTGAGCACCGCTGATGATGTCCGTTTCGACTGCCTGCGCAAAGCCGCCCTCGGGCGTCACAATCACCGTGCTGTTGCCGGCATTCTTGCCGGGCACTTCGAGAAGATACTCGTAGCCACGCTCACCGATCCGGTATTCGATGGTGCCACCGGCATAGTCCGCCGCATCTGCAGTGAGGGTCCCCGAGATCGTTAGTTCGTTGTCGGAGTTCACTCCCGTGATGACCGCGAAAGTCCCCGCGTCGGGGCCGGACATGATCTCTAGCAGATAAGGAGTCGTGCCCGGATCCGGGAGCTGGGTGGTGAAGCTGCCCTCCGCATCGTTCAGTGCGGATTCGAAGACACCTGTTGCGAGGACGCTGCCGAGGCTGGTCTCGCTGCGCCGGGGGGTGATGGTGAAGGCACCACCCGCAACCGGGGCGGAACCATCGCTCTTCACCCGACCCAGCGCGGTGATGAGATTCGGCCCGGCCAGGGTGGTCGGCAGATAGACGAATCCGAAGGGATCCTGCTCGTAGTTGGTCCCACCGCCGAAGGTCCCGTTGTCCATCACCGAGACGGTAAAGGTCCCGTCGCCGTTGTCCCTAGCCATTGAGAAGTTGCCTTCGTTTTTGCCATGAACCGTGAGGAGAATGCCGTTGTCGGGAGTCGCTAACACGCCCTCGGTGGTCAACGCCGAAAGATCGAGGGTAAAGACCCCTGTGCCAACTTCGACGATTTCCTCACCCAGATCGATCCCAGCAGTGCCGCGGACTTCAGTCAGCGGGCCTCCGTTCGTACTGACGTTGGCGTGTCCACCGAGATAGGCACTGTAAGGAAAATAGCCGTAGGCGAAGTTGATATTATATTCCGACCGGCCTCCGAGGTTTTCGGCGCTGCCGCCCATGTTATGGGTCGGAATGAAATAACTTCCGCTAATTCCACTCGGAAATGAGATACTGGTATTGGCGAAGTTGAGTCCATTGGCCAGATCACCACCGGAATAATTATTCCGGGCATTTTCATTCACCGAGGTGATGAGTATGCCTTGATCCGGATCCGCAGGACCTCCCCCGAGATCTACGTCCGTATCCCCCCGGTTAAATCCGACCACCTGGAGGGAGGTTGGACCGCTGGTACTGCCGGGGCCGACCCCAACGGAAACTGCGGGTGCCGCCGAATCCTGATTATTATTACTTTTATTAAGCTGTGTGACCTCGATATTTCCGAATTCAAGTGCCTGCAGGCACATCGTCGATAGTCCGAAGCACACCGCCTTCGCGATGTTGGTATAACACATGACGGGTGGGAGAATACCCTTACCTGCCAAGGATGCGATTTATCATAAGTCACAGTTTAGTGACTCAGTCACACCCCTGTCACATGGATTTCTCCGGAGTGTTCCAAAGGCGTCACTTCACCCGCAATCATCAAACCTCTTCCCGCTTGAGCCAGCGAAAGGCGCGGACCTCGAAGCGACGCCCAAAATTATCACCTTCCTTGTCCCATTCCGGATTGAGCCCGGTGGCATCCGGAACGATGGGCTCGGGGACGCGTTGCACCACCGCCTCGCACCACGCTTCGGCCAGAACTTTCCCGTTGGCATCCCGAACATTGCCATAAGCGCGCACTGTGAAGGTGTCTGACCTCGGCGTGAGCACGGGACCAAGGGACTGCAGGACGTCGGCCTGTGTCAGGTGACCGAGCGCGCCCCACGCCGTGGTCGGGGGCTTGAGGGTCTGATTGATCCGGGTGGGCTCCTTGATTTGATCGGGGTGGTTGAAGCCGGGAAGCGGCGCGCTGTTGTCGAGCGGATATTCCTCCTCGAACACACGGTTGATCCCCGCGCGGTCGATCGCCGCCTGGAGAGCCCCTCTTTTCCCCAGCTCGCCATCTTCAAGCCGCCGATTCACGAAATCCGCCATCGAGAGAAAAGGACCACGCCGCTTGACTTCCTCGACGATCTCTTCCGCAAGCCGTCGCACCTCACCTTTGTTCAGAACCCGGGTACCCGACCACGCCGCCGGGTCGGAGGCCGTGGTGCCGTCAAACGAACCACCCGGTGCATCGAAGAGCCGGGGGAACGTGACCTTGTCGTCACCGAACTCCGCCCCAGCCGATGACAGCAGCAGAGCCTCCCAAGCACGCGGGTTCGTCGAATTGACATTGAAGCCGCCGTCCAGCGAGAGATACCGCGCGGCACGGTGGAAATCGCGGATGCCGGACTCGCGGTCACGCAGCTCGCCGGGAAGCAGCCGAATGCGCCCGTTCGGCAGCGGGTTGTCACGCGGCGCGGAAAGGAAGCGGGCCTTCGCCGAGGCGGAACCACTTGAGAGGAAATACCCGTCCCACAACGAGTCGTTTAGCTCATAACTGAGGTCGAACATCACGGTCTGATCCTGGACCTGCTCCTCCAGAAGTCCGCGGGCGTGGCGCGCCCAGTTCTCTTGATTGGATACACCGCTACCGTTGCTGTTGGATCGCCCGTCCCTCGACCATCCGATGGTGTCCTTGTTCCAGCCACCCTGCCGGGAATTGAGCAGGCTGTCGCTGCGGCGCGGTTCGGTGCGGTCAAGCGGCATCCGGGGATCCGCCATCGAATTTCCAAAGGCATAAGTCGGATGCCAGATGAACTCCGAGAACTTCACGTGCTGGAAGGCCCCGAGTGAGATGATCCCGGTTTCCGAACGGGGCACGTCGAACAGCACCCTAGCCGGCGCTCCAACGTAGGGTGGACTAAAAGGATCACTGATGAAGCGGCCCGACTCGCCACGAATGGGATTCATCGAGAGCCAGTCCACCTCCTGGTCGAACAGATCGCGCGTGTAAGCGCTGAAGAAATGCGGTGCGATATCCGAGACATTCTCAAACGGGGAGCGGAACGCGTAGGAATTCCGGATGTTCCAGTTGGCGATAACGGCGGACTCGAGGTGAGGGGTCCCCGCCAAGCTTCCTCCTCCGAGGCGGTTGGAAGGATGCTCATTGAACCAGCGGAGCCGGAATCCATCACGGGTCCGCCGGTCGGGCACCTCGCTGACCGTGCCATTCGCCAATGATCGGGGCATCGGCACCGGATGGTTCGTGCTCCATTCGACAGGCAACTCGTCCTCGTCACCATATTGGTAGGCGCAGGAGACGTACTGACCGTGCGGAAGGTTGTTGAAACGGTCGAGGGTGATCGACCCCGAGGCTCCATCAATGGGCTTCCAATACATGAAGTAATCATCCGCCTGAGTGTAACCCGAGGCTTGAACATTGCCAATCGGTCGAGTGTCGACGAACTCCCGCCATTCCTGCGGCGGAGCGATAATGTAGTTATCGAAGAACACCCCCGGAGGCTCGGGCGAAACGGGGATGTAGAGATTGAAAAGGGGATCTCCGTCCCGGCGACGGTCCAGATAAAAACCCCGCGACGGATCGGGAGGCACCCCGGGCGAGAGGCGGTTATTGCTGAAATAAACCTCGTCGTAGCTGGCATTTGCCGCCGGGCTAAAGACCACCGTTTCACCCGGCGGAATTGTCACGGGATCCATGCTGAAATAATGACTTCCCCGCCGCCAGCGCTGGAAGCTTCCACTGGGGCTGGTGAGATTCCCCCAGCTCATGTCATAGCGCAGCCGGTCGATCTCGATCGATGTCGGGCGGCCGAAGCGGTCGCGGATCTGGAACTTGACCGGCTCTTCAAAGGAAACCTCCACCTGCTTACCGCCATTAACCTGCAGCGCGATCATTGATGCTGGCACCTTGAGATTGAAATTGAATGGATTCCACAGGCTTACCCTGGGGTAGAGATGGAGCCGCAGGCCGAAGTTCCGGGGTGCCGGCTCGCCGGTAGCATAATAACTGAGGTTGTAGTAGATCGATCCCTCGACCAGCACCGGTGACACATCGTCCTGCCCGCGCTGAAAATACCTGACCGGTCGCTGGTTATGATCTCCATAACTGAACATCTCAGGGCGCGGCGAACGGGTCGGCCCGACCTCCGAATTCACTGAGATATCACCCAGGGAATGCCGCTGGTCCCGCTGCGCCCAATCACGCAGCAGCGCAAAAGTAGGCGACATCTTGGCGAGCCGCTGAGCTTGACCGACGTCAGCCGAAAGACGGTCGGCGGCGGCATCCCGGGGACCGATCAGGTTGTCACTTTCGCGAAGCCCATGGAGACGGGTGTCGGCCGGGTCAAGCGGCGGAATCACTCCGTTGCCGGCGAGAAAGGGAGTGAGGTCCTTTTTTAGGCCGCCGTCGCGGACGTTGACGAAAAGACTTTGAGAGTCAGTGGTGAAGTCAAAGAAATGCCGCCGGTGGAGGGAGTCTCCGGAATTTTCAATGAGATCCAGCTGTCCAGGAGTGAGCAATCGCGCCCGCTCGGCATTACGGAGGTCCCGCCTCACTTCAGAGGCGAGCATTGAAGTGTCCTGGGCAATCTGAGTCCGCCGCAACTGAGATGGCCGGTCTTCCCGGTCTTCAAACGGATCGACCGTGGCCACGTTGGCCCGCACGCCCAAGTCGCCGACCCACCAGCCATACTGCCCCGGCAGGGAACTGCCGCCCGATCCCAACTCAATCCCGACCAGCGGTGCCTGCACCGATTCAAAATCCGCCGAGCTCCGGTCCAGGTTAACCATCGTGATCATCTCGCCTCCGCCGGCATCGCCAAGGGCGTCATGCTGGATCAGAGCCTCGTTGCCGCTGACCAGCACCGCCTCCCTCTCCTCCTCAGGATCCCAATTCTTCTCGACCCGTGTGTCGCGCAGACCTCCATCCTCGGCAGTCCGGCGGATGAACGGACTTCCATCTTCCTCAGTCGTGCGCCAGACGCTGACCCAGCGCGGGTGGGCCACGGAGCCATTCTCCAGCCCCGGACCTCCCAAGATCGAGCTTTCGGCGCTGACCCGCTGGTCGGGGCCGAGGTGTTGCTGGATTTCACCGATCGCTATCATCAGCGCCATCCGCGCGTTCGCCCGTGCCTGCTGGCGATTGGAGCCGACCTGCGAGGAGCGGAGGGATACCGTCGCCAGCTCGAGCATGCCGACGGCGAGCAGCGAGAGCAGCAGCATCAGGCTGATAGTCACAACGAGGGCAAAGCCTTGATCAGCACGAGGGCGAATTCTGGAAACAATGGAGTGGTTCATGATGGCGGACGAACCCGGACCGGGCAGCCGTCATGCGATTAACTCCGGCTCCCGCGAAGCTCAACGGGTGAATGGTGACGCTGTCGTCAGCTCGGCCAATCGCCCCCCTCTTCAAGTTGTCACACAGTGACGTCTTCGTCACCCGCAGCCACCGTGAGCGGCTGCCAAGTTCACTTATCTTTGGAATCCATGACGGGCTCGGGTGCGCTCCGGTCCTCTACTAAAGGCACCACGCGTACCGGTGTACGGGCTTCGGCACCATCCGTCTGATAGATAAAGAATTGATGAATCTTCGAGGCATCCCTATCAATGATATTAGAAAAAATCTGACGAAATCCGCCGTCCGGTGCGGGATAGAGCACCATCAGGACCACCCGCTGCGCACCCTCTGGAAAGGGCTGGCTCAGCACCTTTCCGGGCCTGATGGCGAGCTTGGCCTCACCCCAGCGGATGCCGATGGGGATACCGCTTGCATTGACCAGCCGCAGCGTACTGGGCGGCACTGCGGCGGGTCCATCCTCAAGCGCCATGAAGCGTGGCCTTCGCCAGTCTTCCTTCGCGTCGCGCCATGCCACGGCAAGTGTTTGTCTACCGCTTGACAGGGGGACCTTTGCCCACTCCTCGCCTCCCGGGTTCGCGAGTGCGACCGGCGAAGCCCCGGCCACCTTGATGGTCCGAAGCGGAGAGGGCGAACCCAGACGGAGCCGGAAGGGCAGCAGCTTGCCGTCGGATTCAACACCTGACTCGCCACCGGTGAGCACCTCGAGCATGCCCGGCGGAACCGAGCCCTCGGGCGGATCAACTTCGTAGCGCACGCCGTCACGAAGCTCCTGACGGAATGGTGGCTGATCGCCCAGCGGGAGCACACGAAACCGATGAGGCACTTTTTCCTCCTCTGCTGACAAAGCAGGGATCAGCACCCATGCAAGGATGGCCACGATGGAGCGGAGGGACGACACAGAGAGGACGAGCGGAATTCGGATCACCCCCCGGCTCTGTCACGCCTTTCCCTGCGAACCCAGCGAGCTTTGGTGTCGAAATTGAAGCATCAGTGCATTGGCCGATGACCGTTCAGAAAGTTGAAGCCCACTGTCTGCAGCCGGGCTCGGGGAACGTGATCCGTTACGCTTTTCTCAAGACCGGCTCGATCGCCAGACATCCGCTACTCCCCCGCCTTTACCCTAAAAAACGCTCGCGCCTCGCCCGAGGGCAAGGGCACATTGATCTCCGCGCCTTCACCAAGATGAGTCGAAAGCGTTTCCCAGCCAATGAGATCATCGCACCACTCGACGGTGTAAAGGATCCCCTCGCCCCCCGGAAACGAGAGTTCATAAGAGCCCGAAGCAGAACCCAAGCTCATCTTGAAAACCGAAGCGGCGTTCAGCGGATCAGAACCAAAGGTCAACTCGAAGTCATCCGACTGACCATCATTATCATCATTATCATCATCACCATCCTCATCATCACCATCTCCCACACCATCGCCATCACTGTCCGGTACAAAGGTCACCATCAAATCATCAATCGCGAGCCCCTGCGGCGGTAGCCCGGGAATACTGAAAGTCTGACCAGAGTTCGGAGCACCCGGGCTATGATCGATTCCCGTGAACTTCGTCCACACGAAATCAGCCAAAACGCCACCGCTTCCTGAAAGCCCGAGAGCATTCTTTCCGACGGGCTCATTGTCACTCTGAGTCACGCCTATATTCGTCGAGCTCAAGTCAAATGCCGGGCCTTCAGACCCAACGAAGCTTCCTTCATACGAGAGAAAGCTCGTAACCACTCCATCCACGACCAAGGCCAATCCATCCGGCCCACCATTTTGGAAAGTCCCATCGTCACCATTCAACTGACGAGGGTCCAAACGCGTCGGAACCAGACCCGAAAAATACGAAAGCATATTCGTCGAATAGCTCACCGGAAAACTGATATCACTCCCCAGCGAAAAGGTTGAAGGTAAGCCTACCGGCAAGGCATTGAATGTCACATTCACACCCGAAGGATTAAAATCACCGAGGATAATGAAGTTATCAGAAGCCTGAAAACCCTCATCATCCAGGTATTTCACCAAGCGCTTCATCTCAACCGCCCGCCGAAATCGATCATCCAATCCCGTCCCGGATTTTAGGTGGCCAGAGATCACCAGAGGATCATTTGTCGTCCCGGGCACATCCACTTTCACCACAGGGAAATGACGCGTGATCTCCTTCGCGCCACTCGGCGAACGGATATCCTCCGTCGAAATAAAGGGATAGCGCGAAAGAAAAACCACACGCAGCGAGGTGTCTAAAGACCCCAAAGTCGAAGCGATATAGAGATGCGGTAATCCAAGCGCCGCCGCGAGGGCATCCAGATCATCCGGATTCCCGGCAACGTCCGCCGAATGAATTTCCTGTAGCGCCACCACATCCGCATCGATTCGTGCCAGCACATCACGCACACTGGTGAAATCGAGCGTGCCAACATCACCGAGGGAGTAATCGGGATAACCTCCATCCGCAAAATGAGCCCCGACGTTATACGAAACCACGCGCAATCCGACCGCCTCCAACGAGGCGCTCAGGCAAAGAAGGAGCACCAGAAGACGCCTCATGCCCCGAGCGATACGATGGAAAATCCTCCGCGTCGAATTTTCATTCTCCGCAATCCTACGGGGATTTACCAGAATCCACCCGGCCCCTGCCCCTGCCCCTTTTCTGGCTGCACGCCTTCCCGACGCTCGAAAAACAAGGTGAACTCATTCCGGTTGTAAGTGAGATGAGTCGCCGCGATCAGCTTCAGCCAACCCTTCACCGCCTGATGCAGAGTCGCCTCAAAGTGCGCATTGATCCCCGCGTAGCTATCCACACCCGCCGTCTTCAGCGTGAAAACAACCAGTCCCCCGGGCTTCAGGGTCTTCGATAGACGCACCACCTGCGAGAGCGCCATCGGAGTCTCGCCATTCATGTCGCACAGCAGGGCATCATAACTCGCTCTAGCCGATGGCTCGAACTCCGCCACATCCGCCTTGATGAAATGAAGACCGCGATGCTTGTCGAGCCGCTCGTCGAGCGGAGCCCGGTCAATCGCCGTCACCTCATAGCCACGCTCTAACAGCTCCGAACTCATCCCGCCGGGACAAGCCCCAAGCTCCAACCAATGCCCTCCTTCAGGTGGCACCGGCCGATGCAACGGCAAGTAATGAAGCGCCTCGGCAATCTTCGCACCCGCACGACTGATCGTATGCGAGGCCGACTGGCTGATGAACTTCGTCCCGCCCGGATAGAACCCATTCGACGCCTTCGGGCTCTGCACGCCACAGAACAAGCCCTCTTTTCCGACCATGCAAAAAAGCGACGCCCTCGTGGCATCCTGCTCTTCCACCGCCTTGAAACTCTTCGCCTCCTCAGCGAACAACTGCAGCGTCCTCCCCCTCAGATTCGTCGCTAAGGCCTTGTAATAACCATCCCGTGTGTTCGGATCGAGAATCCCGACAAACACCCCTTGTAGTCCCTGCCCGGAAAACTTGCGATGCAGGGTCTGCGCCCCCTTCTCGATGAAGCCTTCCATCTTCTGCGGATTGCAGGGCCAGACGTGATCCATCGGCACATTCCAGCGGACAAAGTGAGCCGCATCCGATCCCTGCAAGCGGGAGGGATTGCGACACTGGATCAGCGAATACTCTTCACCGAGCGACTTCACCTTCTTCGCATCCAGACCCGCGATCACATCATCGGTAAACTCCGCGAAGTGCTTCGAAATACGGATCAGCCACGGGGACTCTTGGGGTGATTCTTCAATACTCATGGCAAGGGTTCCCACCTGGTTATCATGGGTTTCGCGCGGCCACCATCACCACCAGCACCCGCCCGACAAGCACTTTCCAAGGAACCGTCCCTCAAGCTCAAGAAGCGGGCATCGCGTGGGGTAAAGCCTTTGACACGACAGCCACCGGGCAACCCCAGCCATCCACCCTTAGGGCTTACAAAGCCGCGCTCCTTGCTTGGGGAAAAAGCGACCGCTCCCCTGTAAGCCGGATTCTGTTCCTCCCGCCTTTGCGGGATTCGACGATCATTTCTCTCCCTGCCGAAGCAGGAGCTCGCCGAAGCGAGCGGCGACTAATACCCGAGGGTTAATGAGCGGGCAGCTCGTCCTCTGTTCTGTCTTGCACCGCGCGGGGTTTACCGTGCCACCGTCGTTACCTTCGGCGCGGTGGGCTCTTACCCCACCCTTTCACCCTTACCTGATCCCTTGCGGGCCATCGGCGGTATGCTCTCTGCTGCACTTTCCGTCCCGGGACTTTGAAACCCCGGTCCCCCGCTTTCACGAGGCACGCTGCCCTATGGTGTCCGGACTTTCCTCGACTCCTTCCCGAAGGAAAAAGCAGCGATCGCCCGGGGAGCGGCGGCGGAAGGCTAATCGGCCCCAAGCCCAAAGCAAGACCCAAGCCCCTAGTTCACCAAAAACACATCCGAGAAAAACCACACCAACATCACCACCCCAGTGATCACCTTCACCACCAAGCCCGCCAACGTCCCAACCGCCGAGCCCACTCCCGACACCATCGCTGGCTTGTGCTCCTGCTTGGCAAACATCGCCTCGAAAGCATAAGCCCCCAGTAAAGGCCCGAGGATCAGCCCAAAGGGCATGAAAAATATCCCGACCACTCCCCCGACCAAAGCACCGCCCGCCCCCCACTTCGTCCCGCCAAACCATTTCGCGCCAGCCGCCCCACTCACAAACTCAAAAACCTGGGAAGCCACCAGCAGCAGCCCGATCACCCCGATCGTCCACCACGAAAGCCCCGACTCCGGCCCAAGGATCCAGCGATGAGCCACCGCCCCGATCAAAATAATCAAATGCCCCGGAATCACCGGCACCACACAGCCCAACAAACCAATCACGAACAAACAGCCCGTCATCAGCCAAACGCCCCCGGCACCGACTTCGTCCCATCCTCCCCATCCGCTGATCGCGTCCCACATGCCCCTTGGATTAACCCGCCCAGAGCTCGATTGCAGGTATAAAAGCCGTTCCGATTCCCACCGACCCACCATTCCAAGATCCTACCGGGAATCCAATCGCTTCAAAAATCATCCGTGTTAGCATAGCCACCATGTCTCACCAACCCGAGCTTTGGAAAACCATCCGCTGGATCTCACTCCTCGCAGCGATCATCATCCTCGGTCTCCTGGGAGTGAAAATAGTCGAACGAGGACTTCACGGCACCACCTCGGGTATCAGCCAAAGCCTCGACAAGGTCCTCAGCGCCCTCACCAACTCCAATACCCGCATCGTCGAAGGCCGCGCGGTCATCGCCGAACAAAACGAGATCAACGAACTTTCCCTCCTCGAACTCCGCATGTCCGCCACCCGGAGCTACGAAAACGAAAACTACATCCTCAAATACCTCCCCGCAGGTACGAAAAAGCTCATCGTCCGCGGCGACTACCGCATCACCGCCGGCTACAAACTCAAACCCGGCATCTCCCTCGCCGTGGAAAACGGCATCCCCGTCGCCCGCTTCCCCGACGCCGAAATCCTCGGCGTCGAACTCATCGAGTTCAGTATCCTCAGTGAAAAAGACGGCTGGGCCAACAGCATCACCGCCGAAGACCGCGCCACCTTACTCCGCGAACTCCGCCAGCAAATGCGCATCGAGGCAGAAAAAAGCGGCGTCCTCGATGTCGTCGACGCCGCCCTCCGGACCCGCATGAAGGACCTCATCGGCAGCGACCAAGTCCGCATTGAACGCGAAGAAAAACCCTGATCATGTTCGACGACATCTACTTCCAATCGCGGCTCAACGACATCAGTCAGCGCCACTCCGACGTTAAAAGCGAAAGCACCAGCCTCGCTTACGAGATCAAACAGCTCCGTCGTCTCGTCTCAAAAATGGCCCTCGCCAACCAAGCCCTCTACGAAATCCTTCAAACCAAAACCGGCATCACCGACGAAGAACTACGCATCAAGATCCGCGAAATCGACAAGCGCGACGGCATGGAAGACGGGAGTCTCAAAGCAAAGCCTCTCACCTGCCCCAAGTGCGGCACCACCGTCACCGCCGGCAGCCTCTCCTGCTACAACTGCCAAGCCACCATCGCCCCCAAATACCCCTTCGAGCCCTAAGGGAGCAAGGGCGTTCCCGCCCTGTCGACTCACCCCAAGAGCCACCCGACCCCACAAAAAAGCCCGACCCCCATAAGGAGCCGGGCTTTCCAAAATCCAATCCGCTCAGTGCTCGCGGCAGAACTGCTCAAAGCGCGTCAACCCTTCATTGAGCACATCCAGTGTCGTGCAATAGCTCAGACGAATCCCGTCGTCATAACCAAACGCGATCCCCGGGACCGCCGCCACATTGTAGCGCGAAAGCAACTTGTCGCAGAGGTTCTGTGACTTGATGCCGAGCTGGCCGGTGTAAACGAAAAAGTAAAACGCACCCTGCGGCTCGATCACGCGGATATTGTGAATCGCCTTCAGACGAGCGAACATGAACTGACGACGAGTATCATACTCATCACGCATGTCGCTCAGGAAAGTCTGATCCCCTTTCAACGCAGCAATCGCCGCCCACTGCGCGAAGCTCGTCGCATTCGACACCGTGTGGTTCTGGATCTTGTCGATCGCCTCAGCAAGCGCGGGAGGAGCCGCCGTGTAACCAAGACGCCATCCGGTCATCGAGTAAGCCTTCGAGAAACCGTTCACCGTGATCGTCAGGTCGTAGAGATCCTGGCTGAGCGATGCGATCGAAACGTGCTTCGATTCCCCGTAAATGAGCTTTTCGTAAATCTCGTCGGAAAGGATCACGATGTCTTCATAAAGCGCCACTTCACCGAGCGCGCGAAGCTCCTCTTCCGTGTAGATCGCACCCGTCGGGTTCGATGGAGAGTTGATGATCACCATCTTCGTCGCGGGGGTCATCGCTTCTTCGAACTGCTCGGGAGTCATCTTCCAGCCGTTCGATTCCTGAGTTTCAACGATCACCGGCTTACCCCCGGCGAGACGCACCATTTCAGGATAGCTGACCCAGTAGGGGGAAGGAATGATCACCTCATCACCTTCTTCCACCACCGCGAGGATGGCATTATAGCACGCCATCTTGGCCCCAGCCGTCACGCAGATCTGGCTGGCGGCGTAGTCGAGTTTGTTGTCGGCTTTCAGTTTTTCCGAAAGCGCCTGACGGAGCTCGATGATGCCAGGGGAGGCGGTGTACTTCGTCTTGCCTTCCTGGATGGCGACGATGCCAGCGGCCTTGATGTGATCCGGAGTATCGATATCTGGCTCACCACCAGCGAGTCCGTAGACTTCCTCGCCACGGGCGATCATGGCCTTGGCCTGGTTAGTGACAGCGAGCGTGAGCGAAGGATTTACTTCGGCGATGCGGGATGAAATGGAGTCCATGAGAGAGCGCGAGTGATGTTTCTGCCCGCCGGAAACGGCGACAGCTCATTGATGTCACCCCCTTCGGCAAGACGGGGCGCTTTTCTGCACCTCGCCCGCCATCCGCGCAAGTGAAATAGAAGCCGCGAGACCTCCATCTCCGAGTTCTGCCCTCAATCGACCAAATCCTTCATCCAGCCACCCCTCGCCGTGACCCACTTTCCCTTCCTAACCACCGTCGGAAAACCGAAGCCATGGCGCGCGCCGGCCTCAAAAACATCCCAGGCCTGACTGGCCAGAATTCCGGATAAAATCAGGTCGCCGCCCGGCTTCACCAGCTTCGAAATCACTGGAAACGCCTGAATCAGAACGGTCGAGAAGATATTCGCCAGCACCACATCGTATTTCTTCCGCGGCTTCCATTTGAGCACGTCCACCTCTTTGAGCTCCACCCCGAACACCCCGCTCCGCTCGCAGTTCCGTTCCGCCACCTTCACGGCGAAAGGGTCATAGTCGCAGGCAAAAATCGGCTCCGCCGCCAACTTGCCCGCTGCAATCGCCAGCAAACCCGTCCCCGTCCCCAAATCGGCACAGGACCAACCAGCCCCCCGCTTTTTCGCCACATCCACCAGCAACCGCAGACACGACGAGGTCGTCGCGTGGTCACCCGTGCCAAAGGCCATCTCCGGCGGAATGCTGAGTAACTCGCGCCCAGGATGGGCCTTGGCCAGCGCCTGCAGCTCTTTTTCCCCGGCCTCCTGAGTGATCACAAAGCGATCCCGGATCTTCAGCGGCGGCGGCACCGCGACCGGCTTCTGCCAATCCGCGTTCTTCAGCTGCTTCACCCGCCCACCAAAACGGACCGCAATCGCCTCCGCATCCTCCTTGCTCTCGCAAAAAACCTCGACCCTCAAGGTCTTGCCACCGTTCAGCACATGGATCACCAAATTCGAGTTTCCATGAAAGCGTTCTTCCCACGCGTCCAGCCATTTTGAAGACGATAATTTTTCCCAAACCCACATGACCGGGATTTCGCATGACTCCCCAACATTTCGCCATCAAAAAGTGCTCACTTCACTAACCCCGCCGCTGCTTTGAAAACGACATCAGCGCCTGCTCTACAAGCAACACGTCAAAGCTCGGCAAAATCCGCCGGTGAATCAAATTCACCCGCCCCGTAGAGGGCGTAAAGCTGCTCTTCGCCGTATTCACCGTCATTTTCTGCAAATCATGCAGACTCAGATCAAAGGCCTCCACCGCGATCTCGAGCGCCTTCGACATCTGGGTGGCGCTCATCAGACGATCATCCGTATTGAGAAACACCCGGAAACCCACTCGGAAAAACTTCGGAAATGGATAATCCGCCACCGTCGCACATGCCCCCGTGATCTGTATTGGGAAGGCACGTCCCCAAGAGCAAAAAAGGGCGTCCGGAACAGGGAGTTGAGTCCGATCCCCGGACTTCGTCAGAATCCCAGGCTGCACCTGTCGTTCCCATTCCAGACTGGCTGCTTTACACCCTTGTCGTCGATCACCCTGAGCCGAATCTGCAGATTCGCATGAGGCTTTGCCAAGCAAACACGCTTGGATGAGTTCAGGAGTCTGAGGCCTGATGGCCCACGTTTTCACAAGTTATATCCCTTTGTTACTCCAACCATTATTCTGCGGCGCGCACTTGCACAAACAGGACCGGCTTGAGGAGAAGTCCGGGGCTCAAAGTCACATGCACCATCTGGGTTCCGTCAGGGCCGGGGACATCGGGCCTTTGTTCCACCCCTTCGTCCTCGGTCCACGTGACAAGGTCGGTACTGGTCCACACCGTGTAGGTCAGAAGGGTCAACGCACGATCCCGCCGAATGTAGCGGAAATCCGTCCCGACATCGAGCGATCTCATCACTGGGCTTGGCGCAACGGCGTCGACGGGGTCAAGCCCCCAGATGCGCTCGGCGTCATTCTTCAACCCGTCACCGTCGAGATCGGCGTCCGGGTTGCCAAGGTCGGCCTCCCCGTACGACGCAGCCCACATCACGTAATCAGAGACCCCATGAGTGGCCGGTGAGGCGTTGCTGGTGAGGAAGTAAATCCTATCGACATAAAGCGTATCCAGAACCTTCCTGCCGGTGGCGCGGTTGGTATCAACGATCCGCACGTGCACCGTTCCGTTGGTGCCGGAGGGCATCGTGAAGGACTGAGTGCTGTCGTTGTCGCTCGTCTTGGTCACCATGACCATGTTCACATATGGGCCGTCTTCCCCGGTGGTGGAGTAGGCAAGGAGGAAATCGTCGCTCTCACTGTTGGCGGTGTGGTGCGCCTCGATGTTGAAGGTGACGGTCACGCCGCCGGTGACATGGAATACCCACTTATGCTCGAGCAGGCTGTGGCGCTCATCGGGCAGTCCGTCCGACTCGATCTCCATGATTGCCTGATAGCTATTATCGCTCGTCTGAGTGTTGGCGAAGCTGCCGCTGAGCGTGCCAGAAACCGCGATATTCCCGGTGGCAACGTTGTCGACGGTAAGCGGTCCGAGCGAAACGACCATGTCCACGCTCGAACCTTGCGGCACATTCGACCCCCCGGTCGGGCTTTGACTGATCACGTCACCCGCTGCGATCACCGCGTCGTTCTGGCTAGTCACCGAGCCCACCACGAGACTGGCCGCCACGATGTTGGCTTCGGCCGTCGCTTGGGCCTGACCGACCAAGTTGGGTACCGCAATCATTGGCGGACCCACCGTGATGAGCGTGTCGTCCAATATGGCTGCCTCCGTGTCCAACAGATTGCCGGCGAGGTCGGTCAACATTACCCCTGCCTTCACTTGCAGCTGAAGGGTGCCAGTCGTCAACGCATTCGCGCGCACCCGGTAGATGCTCGGAGACACCTCCACAACCGTACCGATGGTCACCGAAGCGGATCCCGCATTACTGAAGTCAGTCGGATCAACCGTCGAGCCATTCATTCCCTCGCTGAATGTGACATCATACACCACCACGGTTCCGGCAGCAACGGATGCCCCACCCTGGTCATCGACGATATCCGTGGAAGCCAAGGTCGGTGGTGTGGTGTCTGCCCCCCCGCCACTTCCCTGCCCGACGACATCCAGGAAGGTGTTTCCCATGCGGATTTCGTCGATCGCGTTTTGACTGCGAATCAACGAAAACGCGAACATGTTCAGGGTAGATTCATCAATCGTCGAGGTAGAGGTGACGGCGTTGTCAATGAAGGTCTGTTCGGTCAGGGGATGCGACTCCGAGAACGTGTAAGCAGAGACTGAATCAGTCGCTCCAAATTCGAACTTGAGCACGATGACATTGTCCAAGGTCCCGCTCAGGTTGGCTTGGTTCTGCTTGGTCCCGCTGACCTCGGTGCCAGCACTCCAGAACAAGGTGTTGACATCAGTCGCAGGCCACAGATTGAGGCTGCCGTTGCCGATGCCAATCGCGTTGCCGCCACCACTCGAATTTGAGATGAATTTCGCCCGTTCCTCGAAATTACCACCCGACGTGAGGGCGATGCCAGGATGGCCGGCATAGCCATTGTCTGGGTAGTGAAATACCATGCTGAGCCATAGAATGCCGTCCTCGCCAGCCATCTCTGCGGCGCTTGCCGCCAGTGGCCGGTGAGAGTTAAAGCGATCCTGACCGAGAGCCGTATTGGACCATGTCGACAAACCGACGTAACCGCCCACGTTGGGCAGATTGTCCACCACGCCGTCCCATGTGAGGTTTCCCACTTGATAGAGCCCGCTGAATCCGGCACTGCCACTGCTATCATAGACAAAAGCCTCACCACCATTACTGCCAGAAGTGGAGTCCAGCCATGGCCCGCCAAAGCCGACACCGCCATTCTTGCCGGCCAAGCTCCCGTTCACCTGGTCGTCGACCGGCGCGTAATCAAACGGCTCATAGGCTACCAGCCACGGCTCAAGTGCCGTATCAGTCGTCACCGCGAATACCTCCGACGCGCCCGTCACGTTTTGGTTCGCACTCTTGTCCCGAGCCACCACCGAATAGCTGTATTCGGTATTTGGTTCCAATCCGCTGTCGGTGTAGGTCGGACTGTCCTGCCAACCACTGTCATGACCACTGCCGGACGTGCAGGTGAAATAGTATTCCACGTCACTCGCATCCGTTGCCGTCGTCGCGGTCATCGTGACCGTGGTCAAACCGGACGAAATAGGAGCAACCGCAAAGGTCATCGGATCCGGCAACGGCGGAGTGACATCCTCTGATGACTCCTGCAATCCCGCGACCGACGCGAAGCTTGTCCCAATGCGGATTTCATCAATCGCATTCTGCTTACGGTTCTGGCTGAAGGTGAGGATATTGAGCTTACTTTCATCAATCGCGTAGGATACCGAAGTCGCCTTGCTCTCGAAGAATGCCTCGTCGAAGGCCATTCCTTCCGGGAAGCTGTAGGCACTGACCTTGTCGGTCGCGCCAAACTCGATCTTGAGGATGACCACGCTGTCCCCCACGGCCATCTGCTGACCCTGCGCCTGTGCGACGATGGAGCCACCGTCAAAAACCGTCGGGGAAAGATAACTTGCACCCGCCGCGTTACGCCCAACTCCGATACCGTCACCCGCACCACTGCCATACGCACCCGAAGTATTGATTCCGCTGGCACGGAGCTTGAAACTATCGGTGCTCAGAGCCAACCCCACATGAGCCCCGTAGTTCTGATAGGGGAAATGCCAAATCGCACTGATCCAGAGCACGCCGTCAGGGCCTGCCATATCCGCAGCGGATTGAGCCAGTGGCCTGTAAGCCTCAAATGAATCGCCAACGGCCACATCCTCCATGCCTACATAGCGGCTGCCAGTCGAGGGTCTCATGGGAAAGCCATCCATCACACCATCCCAATTCGGATCACCTCCCGGATTGCCCGTCTCATCATAGACATAGGCCCGCGGAGCATCAGGCCCGTCCTGCCATGTCCCCAGCATACCCGTGCCGCCACTCGCCCCAGCAAGGAATCCAGCAGGATAATCGAAGGGCTCATACACATGACGCACAAGGAGTGATGGATCGATGGTCATATTCACCGTGGCGGCAACAGAGAGCCCGTTCTCGTCCGTCACTTGAAAGATGAAGCTGTCCTGACCCGCATGATAACTCAGATCGGAAGTGTAAATAAGATCAGGTGCCGTGCCAGACAGCGTGCCGTGTGTCGGTTGGCGCGTCACGGTGTAGACAAGCGAAGCACTTTCGGGATCGCTCCCAGTCAAGGTGATGGAAGTGGCCACGCCGGGCGCAATCGTAAGATTCTGCGGATTCGCAGTGGGTGGTGTGTTCGGCGGCAATGTGCCATCGGTGTCATAGAGCGTCATGGCCACGATCTCCGTGATCTCAGACAACCCGCGTGCATCAATGACCGTCACCTCGAACAGATACTGGCCGGGTGCGCCGTCGAAGGTGATCGTGGTATCCTTACTCTCCGCGCTGCCATTCATCGAGAAGGCCACATTGCCGGGCCCGTACACCTTTCTCCAAGTATAAGTGAGATCGCCCTTCGCATGATCGGTCACGCTGGCATGCAATTGGGTCTGGTTCGCCGGCAAGGTCAGCTCGGCAGCATCCGTGACCACCCAGTCGAAGCTTTTGAAATACTTGGGCATCGATGGGTGGGTATCTACCAAGATTGAATTCCAAGTCAGCTGGGCCTCGGCGGCATTGGCGGGATTAGCAGCACCCAAATCGGCGATGTAGTCTTGGCACAACTTGAGCGTCTCCGGATCCGGAGTGACCAACAAAGAGGTGGCACCATACTCCCGCAGATCGATGAACAAATCACCATAAAGCGCCCTGTCAGCGTTGTAACCGAAGGCGCTGCGAATCACACGCCCAGCAGTCGGGATCCCCTCCGCGTAGTCATGCTTGACCAAGGCATCCATGGCGAACTTAACCGCCGGGTCAGCAAACATCGGGTCGGCGGGGGCCCTGTAGTAAACCGCATCAATTAGGGTGTCACCCAGCGCCTGGACGTCGGCCTCGTTGAGGGCATCAAAGACGTATTGCGAGGCACTGCGCCCGGCACCCGCAGGGCAGGACAGCAGTGCCCGGAGCGCCGGATACAGCAATCCACGATCCACCCCAGTCAGATCGACTCCGCTGCTAACACTGTAGAGAATCCCCGTGCTACTGAAAAGCACCTGCGCCATGGCTTGGAGGTCCATGTGTAGGGGGTCGAGCGGATCCAGCGGGAAGGTCGCCCGCTGTGCCGCTGCGGCGGCGGCCAGCACGGCGTTCAATTCACCATCCTTGGCCGGATTGGTCCGCAGTGCCTTGGCGGCGAGGCGACGGATGCGTGGGTTCGGGTCGTCCAAGATCGCCGAAAGCACCGAAGCCGATGAGGCATCGGCAATCTCCTCAAGCGCCATCAATGCACCCTCGCGCGACGTGTCCACCGGATCGCTGGCCATGGCATGCAAGGCGTCCATGTCGGCAGCATCGAGGGTCATTTCCCCCAAGGCAGTGGAAGCTCTGAATTTGACCACCGCGGACCAGTCGCCTAGGTCGGCGATCAACTCGCTCTTGCTGCGGGTGGTTTCATCATACATTCCCGCAGCCACCGCCGCCGCACGCTCTGCGGTATCCAGCACCCCGGCGGCAGACCTGCCACGCCCGGTCATGTGCAACCGCTTCAGCGGCAGCGCGTAGGTCAGGATGTAGGGAACGGAGTTATTAAATCCACCATATGCGTCGCTGCGCGCAATGATATTAAAGTTAAAACTACCATCCCATTTACGCGCCAAGTCATACAACCAGCTAAGTTCCGCGAAGTAGGCCTTGATGGCCTCATCACCACCGAGTGCGGCACCCAATGGAGACCACAAATTCTGGAAATAGTAGCCGGTGTGACCCGTTTCATATTCCTTAAAGGATGCCGCCGACATCTTGGCATAATACTTGGATTCCTCCTGCCTTCCAGCGGCCAAGTCAAAGACCAAGGCAGCGGAGCCACTCTTGCCGTTGGTGCTGAACTCGTTGACCGCAGGCTCGTGCTCGCCGTAAGGAATGGCACCCCGTCCCGCATAGGAACCATAAAAGGAGAGACCACGATCAATCGCCTCGTCCAGCACTGGGTTGATCACGCTGCATTGCTTCGCCAGCAGCAGCCCATACAAGCCGGGGACGGCCGACGAGTTGATCGGACCATAGCCGCCCATCATCGGCGTGGGGTCACCATCCGGCCACCTGAATTGCGCAAACTTGTGCCCGAAGGTTCCGAAGATGCTCTGCCCCGTGGTGATGCTGTTGACATGCGCTTCGATCGCCTCAAAGACACCACCGTTGGGATGCTCCCCGTAGTTGAGAAAATACTCGCTAAAAACAATCAGCATGTGCCCACGGAACCAAGCATCGCTGCCACCTGTCTCGGGCTCACCTGAATTCATCGATTCCAAGGCCGCTGCACTTGGAAGGATGGCGGAAATTTCCGCGTCAATCTGCGCCTTCATCGCGGCATGATCCGGATGATTCGGATCATCGAGCGCCATCAGCGCCAGAGTGCCAAATCCAAACCTTCCCGGGTAGCTCGTGGTCATCAGGGCCTGGCGGCAATTTTCTAAAATCAGCTCGCACTTCGCACCTGAGAGCGGGGCATCGGGACCATAGGCCCCAAGGTGTTGCAGCGTGAGCGTGTGGATTGTGATGGATCCGGCACGCCACAGCTTCAACTTCAACTCGGGCGTCGTCCGGGCTTCCGCCGCTGCAATCGCAAGCGCCAAGGACTTGCGCGCGTCCGAAGTGAAGTCGACGGGTGTTGAGCCATCCCCACTCGCCCCTAAAATGACGTCATCGATCTGGAGGCCGACCGATCCGCCGGGGGATCCCGGATCCACCGCCTTTATCAGGATTTGGCGGCTCTGGCCGGTGTAGTTTAAATCGCCTAACAGGGCATTCGGGTCCCTCTCATGATACATCCAGCCCGTCAGTCCTGTGGGCCCTAGATTGATGCTGTTGGAACTGGTGGGCAGCCCACCATTTGTCAGATCCGGCACTTGGGCCATCACTGGAAGCCCAAGCGCAAGGAAAACCGCAGCCATCCAAACCGGCCAGCGAAACCAGCTACGGGTTCGGAATATCGGAGCCTTAAATCGAACGAGAACGGACTGGCATTGGATTCTTTTCACAACAAATGAGGTGGTGAGGACCCAGCATGGACATGCTCCTGCGGTGAGCTTCCCGGGACATTAAGCCCTCTTGCGAAAATAATGTTTATTACTTTGAGTTCCCGATGTCCAGCAATTGCAACTTATAAATCTCACTGAAGTATTTGAGCTCCACCGCTTCACCCTTGTCTCAGTATCCATAAGCTCCTATCAAGCCGCCAGCTCGCCCTTTTAGGAATCAGCTGCGACGTTGGCTGGTCGGATGCTTAGGGCAGCCTGAAGATCCATGAAAAACCTCTTAAGCAACCTATGAAAATCACCCTCCACAGTGAAACGAACCCCTCGTCTGGAGGAGCAGCCCGAGCGATGGTGTCCCAAGCTTTCTCGACGCTCCTCACGGCGCTTGCGCTGGCTGTCACATGGTCATCGGCCGAGGCTCAATCTCGGGAAACGATTCCGAGTTTCTGGGATCCAGTTCCGCCTTCCTCCAGCACAAAAGCCCCCGAGCAGATCCACGATGATTATTGGCGCAGCGAATTTGAGCGGGTGAATAAGGAGGTCGCCGAGGCCGACGCTACGCAGGTCGTGTTCTTCGGCGACTCGATCACGCTCTCGTGGTCGCTGGCGAACGCCAAGGGCAAAGCCGTCTGGGAAGAGCGGCTTGCGAAATACCAGCCGATCAATATGGGCAATTCCGGCGACATTACGCCGGTGATGCTTTACCGGGCCACCAAGGGTAATCTCGATTTTGCCGAAGGCCAGGCACCAGCTGTCGCCGTGTTGCTATGCGGTACGAACAACTACGTGGTCGTGCAGAGCGATGGCGGCAAAGTGAAGTGGGATCTCGGCATGGAGACGCCGCCCGCCGAAGTGGCGGACGGAATCCGTGCGGTCGCACAGGCGTTTCGCCGCAAGCTGACGACGACACGTGTGATCGTGCTTGGCATCCTGCCGGTGAAGGACCAGACCAAGTGGGCGAAGTGCCGCGAGACCAACCGGATTCTCGCTAGCTACAATTATCCCAAGGATGAAGTCGTGTTCATTGATCTGGAAGACCAATTCCTGGACGCGCAAGGCACGATCAAACCCGAATTGTTCACGGATGGCACGCACCTCACGCCCGAGGGCTATGAGGTCATGGCCGATGCGATTGTTCCACAAATCGAGCGATTGATCGGAATGGGACCGATCAAGTCGACCGACCAAAGCAAGTGATCTCGCTGTGATGCTGACGACTCAAATCGTGTTGGAAGCGCTTGCTGAGGTCCTTGCTGGCGACCGTCATACCTGCAAGCACCGGCAACCAAGATAGAGAGACCTAGCCATAGGTTTGCTGGAAAGCTGTGGCGAACCCCGGTGTCCAGTCGATAGGAGTCATCACCTCATAGCTGTTGAGAAAAAGCGTCCGGAGTGAGCCCAGATCCTTGCGGCCTTTCGTGATCGCATCAATGACGTGATTGAGGTGCGTCCGAGTCGCCCGGGCGCTGAGGGGATCGGCCATCAATCCCTTGGATATCCGGCTTGGGCACATCACCTGCTGCCCTGTGGCGATGCTTACAAAGTGTAGAACCGTCCATTCGCCATCAGGAGCCGCCCACGTCAGCTTGCCATCCGCATCGACATGACCATCGAGACGGACCGCCTGATCTGGATCGATGACGGCGGACTTACCGGGGACGGCGATGATTGCCAGGGAGATGGTCGTTGACATGGCCTTTTCCGGCAATGGCAGCGGTGATACCGAATCGTAGCAGGCCATTGCCAGCATGTTTCAAGGCGTTGGTGATAGGGCGGTCGGCATTCATGAAGCGGTGCGAAAGGTGATAGCATAATTTTCAGCATACCCCATCGTTCCCATATGAACCTTTTCAACAACAGTCTATCAGGCAATCTCCCACTTGTAGGGGGCGCGTGAGATCAGTTCGCAACCTCCCGTAACCACATGCACCATATCCTCGATGCGACATCCGCCGAGTCCATGGTAATAGAGTCCGGGCTCGACGGTGACAACCATCCCCTTTCGCAGCTTAGATGGGGCTTTCGAACGCATGATCGGTTCCTCGTGGATTTCGAGGCCCACGCCATGGCCGAGTGCGTGGAAGAAACCTTTGGGATTTTTGCTTTCCCGCACCGTTTCGTAGCCCTCACTGTCGAAGAACCTCTGCACAGCATCATGCACCTTGCCGCCGGTCACGCCCGGCTTGATCATGTCGATTGACAGCTTGTGGGCTTTCTTGACGGTGCGCACCAAACGCCGCTGGGCGTCGCTGGCCTTACCTTTCAGATAAGTCCGAGTCATGTCGCCCCAATAGCCGTCCCCGATGCGCCTGGGGAAAATATCCACAACGATCAGCTCGCCCGCGTGGATCGGCCCATGGCCGACACAGTGATTGTCCACGGCCTGATCTCCCGGAGCGGCGATCGTGTGCAACGCCACGGCACCGGCATCGAGGGCCGCGTGGCCGATGAGGTCGCGCAGCCGTTCCGCCGTGAGCACACTTCCAGCGTGGACCAGTTTGCCATTGCGGATTTTCGACTCAGCCAATGTCTTGGCCACCACGCGGAAGCCCGCCTCGCTGGCGCGGTTACCCTTGCGCAGCGCCTCGACCTCGGACGCGGTCTTGATCTGCCGGTCGGGAAACAGCCCGTTTCCGTTGGCAATCTCGAGCGTCATCCCGGCCTCACGCAGCTTGCGGGCAAGACCGACTGGAAACCGATCCCCCACTCGAAAGCTCGGGATATCATAAAGTTCCGCCAGATGAAGGACCATTTGTGCGGTGTCCGGCTTCTTGTGCTTGGGCAGCTTGAAGTGTTTGGCCGCCCCCTCGGCCACCTCGTTGTGCAGCAGGACCTCATCGAACGCTGACTCCTTCGCCATCCGGCCGTATTCCCCCGCAGTGGTCACTCCGACGCGCCTGCCATCCACCGAGAAGGCGATATATGGATCAAAGGCGTTGAAGCGGCTGAAATACAGCAGATCCGGATCGGTCGCTTCGGCATGAAACAGGATCGAGGCACTTCGCTTTGCCTGCTTTCCTCGGGACTTGGAACGCTTGTTCGCCGAACTGGGTTTGGAAGCTTCTTTGAAGGGGTTCATTGGACTTGGAGATGAAGACTTGCGAGCGGGTTGGGGCTCGGACAAATCGTGAGGTTCTCAAGGTGACCGAGGGCACGGAAGGACGCCGAGACAGCCCGCCCAACACGGACTCGTTACACAAATGGATGGTTTTGATCTTCAATTTCAGGCACTTCGAGAAATGCCGCAGGGGAATGTGGCGGGTTGACCTTCGTCCAATACGGCAATGCCTCCGCATCATCAGATCGTCTCATCACGGTCTCACTCCCTTACTGATATCGACAATGGTGGTGACCGTCGGTTGCAGGGCACCCGGCGTGGCATGGACGATGAAAAGCCGCCGGCAGGCTTCGATATATTGCAATTGCCGCTCAGCGAAGCCGATCCATGCTCCACCCTGCTGATAATAGAAATTCGTCTGAGCCATGTTGAATTCATTGGCCTGCCTGACCGGCTTCACTCTGGTGATCTTCCCCGGATGGACGGGCACCTTGTGCTCGCCGGCTTGAATGGCCGCTTCCACGTTGATCAAGGAAAGCACCCGCGACTCACCCTTGGGGAAGGCTTTCTCCGAATCCTCGAGGACCATCATCCGGTAGGCGGGCTTCTTCCCGGCTGGACCCGGCATCACCACAACAATCGCCCGCTTGATGCCCGATGGCAATTTGACGCTTGCCGCCAGACTCTCCGAGGGATTCTCGGGATCGATGGCCTCCTTGTCGTATAGCACCAGCGAGCCATTGACCGGGAGCGTCACCATCGGTTCAGAGAGATCCTTGGGCCTGAAATTCAATTGGACCACGGACCCTGTCTTGTCGGTGTAGAAAAGATTGGCAGTGGGTTGAAGCGGATCGTGCAACACCGCACGGAACTCCACAGGAGGCACTTTTTCGTCCTCCTGAGCATGGACCGCAAGGGACAAGCCGACAATAACTAGAATGGAGAAAGGTAATTTTGACATCATAAGAATCAGATTTCTTCGCCAGAAAGCCAGCGGAAGGACACGAGGTTGATACGACGTCCGAATGTCTTGTTGGCGGTAGCCACCGAGGAATCGGTGTAGGCGTTAACTGACGGACGATCCACTGGGTTGACATATTCGGGCACGCGTTGGACCACGGCTTCGGCGTAGGCGCGAGCGGTGATATTTCCCTTGGCGTCCTTCGCATCTCCATAAACGCGAATCACAAAGGTGTCGCCGCGCACGGTGGCACCGGGTTCGAGAATGCGCAGCAGATCGCCTTGATTGACCCAACCGGGAGCGCCAGCTGCCGGATTGCCAGTGGTGGCCTCCGGCGTCGTGTAGTTGTAGAACTTCGGATCTTTGACGTCCTCAGTGGTGATCGGAACCTGATTGAGGAAAGAGGAACCTTGTTTTTCGTTGATCTCCGCATTGGCAATGGCGGCTTCAAGCGCGCCCTTCAGGGAGCGCTCACTGAGCGGACCGACCTGGCGATTCACGAACTCCGACATCGAGAGAAACGGTCCCCGGTCGCGCACTTCCTCCACAATTTCCACCGCCAGCTTTTCGAGTTCGCTCTCGGTGAGATTGCGATAACCGTTCCAGTCATTGGACCTCGAGTTGTCGATCTTGCTAGGGTCCACCGCAGCCCTTTGGTTCGCGCCGCCATTCATCAGGCTCATGGGAAGAATCGGCACGCCGTCAGCCTTATTGATTTCGAGCGCGGCGCTGCGCGCCCAGAGTGTAGCGACGTCGCTTTGGTTCATCGAAGCGAGCACCGCCTTCCAAGCCTGCACGCTCGTTGAGTTGATATTGAAGGGCCCTCGAATCATCTGGTATTCGGCGGCGATTTTGTAGGCGTCGTTGCTGGGCTTACTGGTAGAGAAGAGCTCCGCCTTCGCTTTGTTCACAGTTTTACCGCTGCTCAGGTAAGGCAGGAATGCCTGCGACGGCAGCGGTGCCGTGTAGTTCATGAATTGCTCAAAGACCGTGTCCGGCGTCTCATTATCGCGGGTCGCAAAAGTCGAGAAATAGAAGCGGTCGTAGAGCGCGTGGTTCGCCAACACGGAATGATCCAGCATCGGGTTACTGGTGATGCTCGAATTGGTTTCAATCACCTTGTCGGCGGACATCAGCGGATGCAGCAGGGAGTTGCTTACCGGCTGTACGAACTGAGGCAGATAGGAGGTGGTCAGGGCGTTGGAACGACGGAAGTCGGCAATGGTCTGCAACGGACCGGATGGCAGTTCGAGATAGCTGCCGGATTTGATGCCGGTGGTGGTCCTGTTTCCGCTGAGGGACGGGGCCCGGTTGCTGGCATCCACATCCATGTAGTCCTCGAAGTCGCCCTTACTCAAAAACGGCTGGAAATTGAGTTCATAGGCCTGAACCCCTGGCTTTTCGTTTGCCAGATCCATCGTGAAATTCGACCGGGACGGGTTATGGAAAAGGAAGGGCTTGCCAGCCAGACGCCCGTCTTTGAGCAAGTTGACCTGCGGACTGTCGGTTCCACTCTTGGTGCGCTTGCCGGTTTCATACACGCCGCCGTTGGTAGTTCGGGAATACGCGGAGAAAATCGCGAAGGGATGCACGTAGGCACCCTGTGCGCTGTATGGAACCCCACCCGGAGCGGCGGTATCGCTTCCGGTCAGGGAGCCGGAAGGAGGGTAACGGTAAACCCGGTCATCGAAGAAATCCGCGAGCGTACTGTCACTTTTGTAGTCGTAGCGAAGATTGGCGAATTCGACAAGACTGCCGCGCTCGGTGGCCTGCAGCTGAGCTTTCACCTCAAACGAGGGAGCCGCCTTAATCGGCCTTGACGTCGTGTCACCGACATACCACTCAGGCCTCTGCACTTTAAACTCCAGATAGAACTCGTCGGTGGCACCCCTTTTATCGCGCAACATCAAGAACGGGTGCCCTCCCCAACGCCCGGGAGTGTATTGGCTTTTGCCGGGCGGGGTGATCGCCCTCGCCGATGCATCGGGACGAATGTTACCGATGACGACGTGATAAAGCTCAAATCCAAGGCCCGGAGTGTACTTCGGCATCGCTTTGATTTCATTGGTGTTGTCATTCGTGCTCCGATTATCCCAATCAAAACCAATCGTGTTGCTGCCTCTTGTGGAATCAATTTTCAAGGACGCATCGGGGGGCATGATCGGCCCACAAACCAGAGTCTGTCCCGGCTTGAGAACGATCGGCCCGTTAATAGAGGAACTTGATTTAATCGGTTCCGGGTCACTCCAGTTGGCGATCGTGATTTCGAACTTTTTGTTGCCGCGATGACCCGAATGACCGTAGGCCATGGTATTCAGCGCTTCAAAGGTGTCCGGCCGCACACTTTCGGACTTGAATCCTCCGCCCTCAGCCGCTTGAAACATGAAGTTGAAGCCGACCGGCACATTCTCAAAACCCACCTTCATCTTATAGAAGGAAACGTTGACGTTATAGGGGTTATGCAGCGTGACGACCGGCGCGTAGATGAGATCCACAAAGTAATCCCAGACATTTCTTGTTTCGCCGGTCCAATGAATTTCACTCAACGGTCGCGACACCAGACTAAAGAGGATGTCGACCTTGGCGATGACCGGTGCCGGATTGTAGCCCTCTGGCACCGGCTCAATCGAGGCGGTGCCTTGTTTCATGGCGATGGATGGGTTGGTATTAGGATTCGTAAGGTTCCGGAAGGAGTTGTAGTAACCGGCCAAGGCACTCCAATTCGGATCAGAAATGCCGGTGATTCCAAGCGTCGATTGATACAATTTGTTGTTAGCGAACTCAGACGGCAGCGTGTCGGAGTTAGCACCACCCATCTCGAACGCGGAGGATAGATCCTGTTTGAGACCACCGCCGCGCACGTCGGTTATCACCCCCAGAGAATAGGGCGTGATATCATTGCGGAACGGCTTGATTTTTCCTTGCGCCTGATCGAGTAGCTCGGCCTGGTCAAGATCGATGACTTTGCCAACACTGGCCTCGGCTTCGGCGAAGTCGGTAGCACTGAAATCGGTGGGAAAACTAGTCAGCAGGTTGCCGTCGGAACCTCTCAAGACCGAGGGATCCGGGCGATGGCCCGCAAGCAAAGCCCGCTTTTGTGCCAGCGTCGCATTCTGGCTGGGATCGCGGTAAAGATTGACCCGCGCTTTCACCGATTCATCCGAAACATGCCACGCATAGGAACCTTGGACAACGCCGTTGTTGGAGACCGGCACCAGTCCGGCCTCCACTTTTGCGTCGTCTGGAGCGTCGTTTCCGAGTGAACCCTTGCCGACAAGTTCGATGGTTTTCCCCGTCCATGCTTGGTTGACAAAGGCCTTCTCCTCAACGGCGGTGATATCCGCATTGGAAACCAGCCAGCGACGAAAACGGCTTGTCTTCTCCGTGACATAGTCTGGCGATGATACCGCTGGGTTGAAATCCCACCACGATTCCCAGACGCCGGTGGTACGGGGCTTGGCAACAGCACCCGCCGAATTCGCGAGGATTTCAGAGCTGGCGGTAACCGCCCGATCCGGGCCGAGGCTCTTTTGCAGATCGCCAATCGCCAGCACCAAGGCCAATCGCGCGTTTGATCGTGCGGTGACCATCGCATCGCCCTGACCGGAAGATCGCAACGAAATGCTCGCCAAGGTCAGCAGACCGACCGCGAGCATCGTCAGCAAAATCATCATCGACAGCGTGACAATCAAAGCGAAACCACGGGACCCTCGGGAACCTGGCAAGCAGCGCTTGAAAATCGCAGAATGTCGTAATTTCTTATTCATCGCTAAAGATTCGCACAATTGTAGTTCCTTTGCATTCAAAAAATACTTTGAATTCAGAAGATGTCAGCAAGAGGGAAGGAAGCAATTAAGCCCTCGTTGAACCCGAACCCGAAGCACGGAGATTGAGGATGCGGGATGACCACCCCCATCGGAGCTGACAATTCTTTCGGTGGCCAAATTCATAGGATGTTGGAAAACTCTGCTAGGAAGCTGCCCGATTCAAGCTCTTTCCCCCCCCCCTCTAGGCTCAATTATTGTAGGTTTGGAACGGAGACGCCCACTCTTCCAAACTTAAGTGACCGATGACGTTGCCCGATCCCTCGCACTACTTCAGACTCCCTCCACTTGACCGATCTATTTCCAACTGACCGCCCCGCGCTCTACCTCGCTCCGATGCAGGACGTGACCGACCTCACGTTCCTACGCGTGCTCTCGCGCTACGGCGGTGCCGACATCTACGTCACCGAGTATTTCCGCATCCACCCCGACTCCCGCCTCAACCCGTGGATCCTCCGGTCCATCGACGAAAACCCGACCGACCGACCGATCTTCGCCCAAATGATCGGCCAGGACATCGCCCATCTCGTCCGCGCTGCCAAAGAACTCCTCAAACACCCCGTCTCCGGCATCGACCTCAACCTCGGCTGCCCCGCCCCCGTCGTTTGCAACAAGGAAGCCGGTGGTGGCCTGCTGCGGAACCTCCCGAAAGTCGACCGCATCCTCGGCGAACTCCGCCAAAGCATCCCCACCCGCTTGACCGTCAAAACCCGCATCGGCTACCACTCACCCGATGAATTCGAGGCCCTGTTGGAACTCTTCTCAAAGCACGCCATCGACATGCTCGCCATCCACGGCCGCACCGTCACCGAGCGCTACAGCACGCCCGTCCACCCCGACTGCATCCGCCGCGCCGTCGAAACCCTCCCCTGCCCCGTCATCGCCAACGGCAACATCGTCGACATCCCCACCGGCCTCGCCCTGCACGCCCAATCGCAAGCCGCCGGCCTGATGATCGGCCGCGGCGCCATCCGCAACCCTTGGCTATTCCCCCAACTCCGCGCCGCCTTCCTCGGAGAAAAGACCATCACCCCAAGTTGTCGCGACCTGTTAGAATACGTCTTCACCCTCTACGAGGAAATCGCCAACGACTGCGCCAGCTTCAATCCCCTCCTGCACGTCCAGCGGATGAAAAAAACCACGCTCTTCGTCACTCAGGGCTTCGACCCCGACTTCGAACAGCAGCTCCGCCGCGCCAAGACCCCCGAAGCCTTCTACGATATTTGTCGCACTTTCCTCGACCACGACACCCCCTTCCCCGCCCGCCCCAACGAAAGCTCCCGCCTCTTCTGCGGCTTCTCGGCGCTGACCACGGACGCTTCAAAATCGTAGTATTCGGAGTGGCGATCTCCCGAGCGCCATGGGTGGGCAAGGCGGCTTTCCAGACGCGCCTTCAAACAAACCTCCCCGCCAACTCACTTCCTCCCACCAAAAACTCCCCCGCCCCAAGTTTCGCCTTCTCCGGATTCCTCCGAATGTAGCGCACACACCGCCCGAAGTGCTCCCAGTCCCTTATCATCCGGTCAAAATAACTCTTCTGCCAAAGCGCACCACTTCGCCCCATCCGCTCATTGATCCTCCTCGCCGAGTAGCCTTTCCAAGAACCGATCAACTCGCCCGGAGTCACCACCCCGATCGTTTCAAAAAGGACATGCACATGATTCGGCATCACCACCCAGGCATGAAGCACCGAACGCTGACCTTCAAAAAACGCCAAGCACTCCTCCACCACTTTAGCATTCTCAGCGTCACGCAGGACACACTCCCCCGTACCTAAATCCATCCACCTCTCCACGGTCCCGAAAAATCGTCGGTAATACTCCCTTTCCAAGGAGTCCGGCCACGGCCTCGGACCCTGCACCGCAACCCAAGCCGCCCGCTCCTCTTTATGGCGATGCATCTTTTCAGCCGGAACTGAGTCCGCGAGTCGGAAGGTTGCAAAATAGGTCCGCTCGCTCTGAGACCAGTGTGGAAGGCGATTCCGACCAATAGAAGTCGCGTCAGTTGGATCGTAGAACTTCGGTGAATTCATCTGGAAATGGTGTTCATTAGAACTAGCTTGTCAAGCTTCTAGCGCGCCTGAAAGGCGCCTTGCCCACCCATGGCGCTTGGGAAAAGCGCCACTCCAGTCGCCTTGCCCACCCATGGCGCTTGGGAAAAGCGCCACTCCAGAACCCTCACCCACTCCTAACGCTTGGAAAGCACCGCTCCCCACCCCACACTCCCACCCATGCCGGACGAACCCTTCATCCGAGTCAGGAACCTCAAACACCGCTTCGGGGACCACGAAGTGCTGCGCGGCATCAACCTCGACATCCATCGCGGCGAAACCCTCGTCCTCCTCGGCGGCTCCGGCGCAGGCAAATCCGTCCTCCTCAAACTTCTCCCCGGCCTGCTCCGCCCCACCAGCGGCACCATCCACATCGACGACACCGAAATCTCCTGCCTCAACGAACGCCAACTCGGCCCCATCCGCAAAAAAGTCGGCATGATGTTCCAAGGCGGTGCCCTTTTCGACTCCATGTCCGTCGGAGAAAACGTCGCCTTCCCCCTTCGCGAAAGCGGCATCCGCGACGAAAAGGAAATCGCCAGCCGCGTCGATCACGCCCTCAGCATCGTCCGCCTCATCGACCAGCAAAGCAAAATGCCCGCCGACCTCTCCGGCGGCATGCGCAAACGCGTCGCCCTCGCCCGCGCCGTCGTCGATCGCCCCGCCTGCGTCCTCTACGACGAACCCCACGCCGGCCTCGACCCGATCACCGCCGATACCATCGACCACATGATCCGCGACCTGCAGTATCAGCACAGCATGACCAACGTCGTCGTCACCCACGAAATGCGCTCCGTCTTCCACATCGCCGACCGCGTTCTATTTCTAAGGGACGGCCTCATCGCCTGGCAAGGTAGCCCCGCCGAGCTCAAATCGACCCCCGACCCCGAGCTCCGCGCCTTTGTCGAAGGCGACTCCGGCGAAGCTTGGCCGGAAAACCCAGTGACCCCCGCCCATCCATAGGCTATCGTTCCGCCACAGCAGCCTTTTGCCGAAGTCATGTCCGAACCAAAAAAGAACACCGAAGCCCTCGTCGGGGTCTTCATTTTCATCGGCCTCGCCCTGCTCGGCGTCCTGATCGTCCAGTTCGGACGCTTCGGCGACCGCTTCGTCAACAAATACGAACTCACCGTCGTCTTCGCCGATGCCGCCGGCCTCATCAAAGGCTCCGAAGTCCGCATGGGCGGTGCCAAAATCGGCAAAGTTTCCACCACCCCGACCCTCAACGAACAAACCCAGGTCGAAGTCGAACTCGAGATCATCGATAAGATCAAAATCCCCGCTGGCTCGACCTTCCAAATCGCCTCCGCCACCATCCTCGGCGACAAACTCGTCATCGTCACCCCACCCGACGAGCCCTACAGCGCCTACATCGAACCCGACACCCTCATTGTCGGCGGCGGCCCCTCCGGACTCGATGCCATCCAGGACAACGCCGTCGCCGTCTCACGCGACGCCCGCCGCCTGCTCACCCAGGCCGAAGCCACCATCGGCAAAATCGACAATGCCATCGGCGACTTCCGCACCGCCACCCAAGAACTCACCGTCACGCTTCAAAAAGTCAATCGCTCCGTCCTCTCCGAAGACAACCTCAGCAAGATCGACGCCACCCTTGCCAAGCTCGAACAAGCCAGCGGCACCCTCCCCGAAACCGTCGACGGGGCCAAAGACGCCATCGCCTCCTTCAAACGTGCCACCGAAAGCGCCGAGCAAACCTTTGCCCAAGCCACCGAGCGCATTGAAGAACTCGAGCCCGCCCTCAAGGGCGTCCCCAAAGCCGTCGCCTCCATCTCACGCGCCGCCGACCAAGCCGCCTCCACCCTTTCCAAAGTCGAAAGCGGCGACGGCCTCATCGGCACCCTCGCCTACGACAAGGAAGTCTCCGACGACGCCAAGACCTTCATCAAGAATCTGAAGCAGCAAGGCATCCTCCGCTACCGCGACAAAGAACAGCCCGAGAACGACCCCCGCAGCCGCTTTCGCCGCGAACGCCGCTAGGATAGAAGTCGGAACGGCGCGTGGATTTGCGCCACTTCCCCCTCCGAACCGGACATGCGGATCTCCCGCATCCGGCTCTACTGGCACTGGTTTGCTCCGTGACGGAGACTGACGGCACTGGCTGTCCCTCTCGAGGCGGCTACTCCGCAAGCTCCACACGAACCCGGAAGAAGCGCTTTCCTTCCACCTTCCGCGTGTCTCTAACAATGACTCGCTCCCATTGATCATCGATCACCTCCACGACGTGCTCGATACCTCCCGGCGACCATGGCTCCCCGAGGTCATCATTCCATTCCACGGAATACTCGACGTCCGCATCCTGATGGACGCGCCGGTAGAATCGTAGTGCGGGATACGTCTCACCTCCTGAGTCGACCATCATCATTTCAGGATCACCCGGACCGTCTTTATCCTGGCGTAGCGCGTCGGGACTCAGCGGATTCATTCCAAAGGCATATTCCAACAAGTTTGATCGACCGTCTTTCTCAGGATCCGCATCGGGCCCCGCCAGACTTTCATCCATCACGCTTTCGGCTGCAAATTGAGCCGCCCGCCATTCCGCGATCGAACCTACCGCGAAATAGACAGACACCGCATCGCCATCAGGAGTGGGATTCGTCGCTCCCGGGCCTAGATTCGCACGGGCATTCAGCTCGATCCGATAGACGCCCTTGGCTGAAAAAGTCCAGTTCAAGTGGCTATGACCGGGAGCGGCGAGGTAAAACGCATCGTCTGCCGTGATGCCATCCGAAGTTGCCGTCCACACAAGGGGGGCACCGCCTTGGAACTGGAACATCGAGAAATCCCCGGGCCCTTCCACGGAGACCAGACCGAGGCGAACCCAGCGCTGGGCTACGCCCACAACCCTTGGGTCCTGTTCCACATAACTCGCAAAAACATCGCTCTGATTGCTCTCAAAGCCCGGCCACGTGGAAGAGTTGTCCGACTGAGGGAGAATCCAGACCGCCTCCCCCGCATCCATTCCAAGGAAATCCCACTGTGCTCCAGCGGGCCGCACGAACTTCTCGCCCTCCGGAGAAGCCAAATCCCTGACAGGCAGGAAAACCTCGCGAGGCTCGAGATCACCTCCGTCGGTTCCAATCTTCCACGACCACGAGTCATCGAGGAAGGACGGCTTGATATCGATGTGCTCGGCGAGCCGCTCCAAAGCGGAAGCTGTTAGAGCGTTGCAGGAGAGCAGGCCGAAGCTTAGTAGAGCGGTTCTCATTCCTTGTAGCCCGGAGGTTTCGCGAAGTTCGTGCCGGACTCCACTTCCCGTTTCAGCTCCTCCTGATTCCACGCGACGACCCGGCCATCCGCGTAGAGATAGTTCGACCTTTTTCCACCGTGGCGATCAGGCGCGATGTCCCTCGTCACCGCCGCCCAGGAGGTCCAACGCTCCGAGTGCGTGTGGTCATTTCCCGGACCGGCTGGCGTATGATCAGCACAGCAGAAGGCGAGGAGGGTCCCCGAAGGATCTCTGAGGGCACTCGGCCGATTCATTCGGGTTCCCATCGGGTTTCCGAAAGGATCCGTCTTGGGAACGAACACGAAGCTGTTGAGGACATAGCTCGTTCCATGCTCCTTCAACCGCTCCTCTGCCTTCGGGTCTGCCGGACAAACGCGGAGCTTGTTGAAGTCCCCGAGATATCCCTCAAGCTCATAAATCCAAGACCGATCGAGCCGCTCCGTGTGTCCCGTCGAGGGATATTCGCCGTTGTCATCCGCATAGGCCTGCAGGGCGATGCCGATCTGTCGCATGTTGTTGGCACAAACCGTCTGGTTTGCCCGCGATTTCACCGTCTTGGTGGCCGCAAATACCAGCGAGCCTAGGACGGTGATCATCACCACCACAACCATCAGCTCCACCAGCGTGAAGCCCCTCAAATGCCTTGATCTACTTGTTTTCATCGGGTGAACGCGGGCCAAATAACGCTTATTTATAGCTTTTGCAATATTTTTGCATTTGTTTGTTTGTTGCCTAGCTGGATGAGCCTCCCCAGCACTTTAGCCATCTTAACGTTATACGCTTCCGACTTTTTACCCTCCTTCTCCCGAACTTGGCATGGGGAGAGGCTCACTTGCCCACTGAGGAATGCGATCACTCGGAAGCCAGCCATCAACACGCCCACCCTGCCGAAACCAGCGGTAGCGCGCACCATCCCCACCTCGATCTCGGGGCGGAGGACGACGCCATTTGGCTCCAGTTCGTCCTCAATGTCGGTGCCTCCGAACACCGCCACAGCCATCGACGTTTCAGCATTGGAAACACCGGCGACTCACTCTAGCCTTCCGCCCGTGATCCACCCCACCGCCATCGTTTCCCCGAAAGCCAAGCTCGGCCCGAACGTCCAGATCGGCCCCTACTCCGTCGTCGGCGACGGCGTGGATCTTGGCGAAGGATGCATCCTCCACTCTCACGTCGTCATCGAGGGGCCATCGACATTCGGCCGCGAAAACGAGTTCTTCCCCTTTGCCGCCGTCGGAGGAAGAACCCAGGACCTCAAATACATCGGTGAGCCCACCTACCTCGAAGTTGGCGATCGAAACAAGTTCCGCGAGAACTGCACCATCCACCGGGGCACCCACGACCACACCCCCACCCGCATCGGCAGCGACAATCTTTTCCTCTGCTACACCCACGTCGCCCACGACTGCCAGGTCGGCAGTCACGTCATTCTTTCTAACAATGCCACCCTCGCCGGCCACGTCACCGTCGAGGACTACGCTATCATCTCCGGCCTCTCCGCCGTCCACCAGTTTGCCCGCATTGGCTGCCACTCGATGGTCGGTGGCATGGCCCGCATCTCTCAGGACGTTGCCCCCTACACCATCGCCGAAGGCCACGATCCCAAGACCCGCGGGCTGAACCAGATTGGACTCCAGCGCCGTGGCTTCACCGAAGAAGACATCCGCGCCCTCAAGGCCGCCTACAAAAAGCTATTCCTCAAAAAGGACGCCAATCTCTCGGTTTCACTCTCCTCTCTCAAGGCCGACACGCCTTCTAACAACCCTCACGTCAAACACCTCATCGCCTTCATCGAGTCCTCCCAACGCGGAGTCACGAGATAAGGCCTGAGCCCTCAGGTGGGGAAATCCACCACAGCACGGCCACGCTGATCTTCATCAAGCTTGCCACAAACCAAGCGGCAAAGTGAAAACACCAGCTCGTCCTTTACCGAGTAGTAGACCTTGACCCCTTCCTTGCGCCGCGACAGCAAACCCGCGTCAAACATCGTCTTCAAATGCTTCGACACACTCGCCTGACTCATCCCGGTCAAATTCACCAACTCACCCACCATGAGTTCACCATCCTTCAATTGCTGGAGCAAGGCCAGCCGACCCGCATCGCTCAGAGCACGGAAGGTCTCGGCGACCAGCACGAGAGCCTCGCCTGAGAGCGTCGCCTTTTGCGTAGGATTCTTTGCCTTTGAACTCATTTATTCCTAAGCCGGAATATAGCCAACCACGACAAGGCTCAGAGGTCAAATGCTTCTATTCCGCTACCGACTATCTCTTGCGCGGCTGCGGTTCCCGCCCAGTTTTGTCCATGCTCGATTCCCCATCGCAGGCCGCCTACCTTGGCTCACTCGTCGCCGATGCTCTCGCCATGCCGGTTCACTGGTATTACGATCGTTCCGCCCTAGCGCGCGACTATGGACAAGTCACCCACTACCTCGCCCCAAAGAACCCCCACCCCGGGTCGATCCTCTGGCGCTCGCACTACCAAGCCCTGAATGAAAAAGGCGAGATCCTGCACGAGCAGGCCCAGTTCTGGGGTCAACGCGATGTGCACTACCATCAGTTCCTCCGCGCGGGTGAAAACACCTTAAATTTCCAGCTCGCCACCGAACTCGTCCGCTTTTCCCAAGCCATCGGTGGCTACAATCCCGATCAATGGCTCACCCATTATGCCGAGCTCATGCTCACCCCCGGCTGGCATCGCGATACTTACTTAGAAGAATACCATCGCGGCTTCTTTACCAACTACTCGAAGGGTAAAGCACTCCGCAAATGCTCAATCCGCGACGAACACATCGGCGGCCTCGCTCAGGTGCCCGCGCTGTGCTTCCTCCTCAAAGACCTCGATCTCCCCGAACTCCGCCAGCGCGTCAAAGAACACGTCGGCCTCACCCACTCCCACGCCAATGTCCTCCGCGCCGCCGACACCCTCGCCCGCCTGCTCTACCACATCGCCAAAGGCATCCCGCTGCGCGAAGCCATCCAGCGCGAAGCCGGCGACTGGATCTCCGGCACCAAGGCGGAAAAATGGAGCGTCCAGCCAGACACCACCATCATCGGCCAACGCTACAGCCCCGCCTGCTACATCGCCGAGTCGATGCCCGCCTCGCTCTACCTCGCTTGGAAATATCACGATGACTTCGAAGCCGGCATCAGCGCCAACGCCATGGTCGGCGGCGACAACTGCCACCGCGGAGCCGTCGTCGGCTCGCTGCTCGCCGCCGAAAATGGGATCGATCAAACATGGATCGAAGGCCTCAGCTCCCAAGCCCAGCCCGCCACATGATCCCGACGCGCGACGCCGCCATCGAGCGACTCCACCACTTTCTTCCTCGAGCCGGAGCGAAGTACGCCAGTCATCGTAATTTCGACCATGGCCCCTCCGACCGATCAAACATCTCGATGCTTTCACCTTATCTGAGGCATCGACTGATCACCGAGGAGGAAGTCACCAAAGCCGTCCTCGAAGAACACAGCGCCCGTAATGCGGAAAAGTTCCTCCAAGAAGTCGCCTGGCGGACCTACTGGAAAGGCTGGCTCGAAATGAGGCCCGCCGTCTGGGCCGATTACCAAAGCGACCTCCTCTCACTTCCACGAGACCGCGCCTACCAGCAGGCCATCGAAGGCCGCAGCGGCATCGATTGCTTCGACGCCTGGACCCGCGAACTCATCACGGAAGGCTACCTCCACAACCACACCCGCATGTGGTTTGCCTCCATCTGGATCTTCACCCTTCGGCTCCCATGGCAACTCGGCGCGGACTTTTTCATGCAGCATCTCATGGATGCCGACCCTGCCTCTAACACCCTCTCGTGGCGCTGGGTCGCCGGACTTCACACTCCAGGAAAGCACTACCTCGCCCGCGCTTGGAACATCGAAAAATTCACCCTGGGCCGCTTCAATCCCACCGGGCAACTCAACGAATCCGCTGCCGCTCTCCCGCTCGACCGCAGCTACGAACGAGAGACTCTAACCATCGCCGAAAACCCCCGATTATCCGGACGAGTTGGCCTTCTGATCTCCCCCGACGATCTTTCGCCCGCCCCTGCCGAACTCGGACTGATCGCCTCCACCGCCATCCTCAAACCCGACGATCCAACACCATTCCTCAAAGGCGCGATCCTCGACACCCAGCAGCGGCTCGGTGCCGAACTCCTTGAAGGAAATCACTCCGCCGCCCTCGCCAACTGGATCGCTCGTGAAAAGATCGACCACATCGTTTGCGCCCGCCCCACCATCGGCCCTTGGCGCGATCTCGCTGAGAACCTCGGGCACCCCATTCAATACTTCGTCAGCTCCTGGGATCGCACCCTTTGGCCAAAAGCGACTGCGGGGTTCTTCAAATTGAAGAAGTCCCTACCCGACCTCCATCGCTCCCTCTGCGAGAAAACCCAGCCGGAACTATTCTGAAGATGAATAATTTTCGGACTTTTTCTTGGACACTCAGAGCTTTTATTCTTTATTCGGAATATATTCATTCATGACCTCAACCAAACATCCATCCGTCCCACCTAAATTCGCCTTCGAACAAAGCCGCGATGGCGAAAAAGTGATCCTCGACGTCCGCACGGGCGTTGAATTCTCCGAAAAGCATCTCGTCAACTCAAAGCACCTCCCGCTCGATCAGCTGAAGGACTGCTGGAGTCAACTCGATCCATCGAAGCACCATTATCTTCTCTGCCTGAGTGGCAAGCGGGCGACGAAAGCCGCTGAAATCCTCGCCGAAAATGGTTTCGAAAATCTCTCGATCATCGATGGAGGCATCGATGCCTGGGAACGCTCCGGCCTTCCCGTCGAGCGACCGGAACGCAAGGTCCTGCCACTGATTCGTCAGGTGCAACTCGCGATCGGCTCGCTTGCTCTAACAGGCTCCCTGTTGGCGCTCTTCGTCAGCCCGCTCTTCGCCATCCTTCCTGCCATCCTCGGTGCCGGTCTTACGCTCGCGGGCTCGACCGGTTGGTGTGGCCTCGCCCTGCTCCTTTCGAAAATGCCTTGGAATCAAAGCTCTACTTTTTTCGGAGCAAGCTGTAGCACCGAACCCCTGAATTCATGAACCCATCCCCTGAACCCATGCGCCTGCTGATCGTCGGCGGCGTCGCCGGAGGAGCCTCGGCCGCCGCGCGCGCTCGACGCCTCTCGGAGTCCGCCCAGATCACCGTGATCGAACGCGGACCCGATGTGTCCTTTGCCAACTGTGGCCTGCCGTACTTCATCGGCGGCGACATCACCGAGCGCGCCGACCTCGCGCTGCAAACACCCAGCTCACTTTCGAAACTCCTCAACCTCGAAGTCCTGACCAACACCGAGGCCATCTCGATCAACCGCAGTGACAAGACTCTCCTCACCAAAAATCTGATCAGCGGAGAAACCACCACGCGCGCTTACGACAAGCTCGTTCTCGCTCCCGGCGCGTCCCCCATGCAGCCGAATCTCCCCGGACTCGATCTTCCGCTCGTCCACACCCTGCGCACGCTGCAGGACATGGATCGCATCGATCAGGACCTCGACAACTGCCAATCCGCACTCGTCGTCGGTGGCGGATTCATCGGCCTCGAAATGGCGGAGCAACTCCACCATCGCGGCATCAAGGTCAGCCTCGTCGAATTCTTCCCCCAAGTCCTACCGCCACTCGATGCCGAGTTCGCCAAAGACCTCGCCACGGCCCTCAGGGAAAAGGACATCGATCTTCACCTGGGTGAAAGCCTCGTCTCGCTCGAAGCCGACGGCCCATCGATGAAAGCCCACCTGAAAAGCGGCACTCAACTCGATGCAGACCTCGTCATTCTTTCCGTCGGTGTAAGACCCGAAAGTAAACTCGCCCGCGATGCTGAGCTTCAACTCGGTGAGCGCGGCCACATCCACGTCAACGAGTTCCAACAGACCAGCGACCCCGATATTTACGCCGCAGGCGACGCCGTCGAGACTCTCGACTCCATCCTCGGCGGACATCGCCCGCTGCCCCTCGGAGGCCCCGCCAATCGTCAGGGCCGCACCGTTGCCGACCATATCTTCCGCGGAGACAAGGCCCTTCCCTACCCCGGCTCCATCGGCACCGCGATTGTTAGAGTCTTCGATCAAGTCGCCGCTGTCACCGGGGCGGGCGAAGCGGAACTCAAGAGGCGCGGCGTTGCCTATCAGGCCGTCACCATCAATGCCTCGTCCCACGCCGACTACTATCCCGGCTCAGAGACCATCAAACTGAAGCTGCTCTGGTCGCCGGAAGACAGCCGCCTGTTAGGCGCTCAGGCAATCGGTCGCGATGGCGTCGACAAACGCATCGACGTGCTCGCCACCGCCCTGCGCGGTCGCATGACCATCGATGACCTTTGCCACCTTGAGCTCTGCTACGCCCCGCCATTCGGAGGTGCCAAAGACCCCGTAAACCTCGCCGGTTTCGCCGCCTGCAACCTGCGCGACGGTTTCCTCAGACCGAGTTACGCCATCCCTGAGTCACCGGCTCAGATCATCGACGTGCGGCCCACCGCCAAGTTCCAATCACAACCGGTCCCCGGCGCGAAAAACATCCCGCTTCCCGAACTCCGGTCGCGCCTCAATGAGATTGATCAGGACCAGCCGGTTTTCACCATCTGCCAAATGGGCAAAACCTCCTACTTCGCCGCACGCATCCTCCAACAGAACGGCTTCGACGCGCACTCAATCATCGGCGGCGTGAACGTGAATCTGTGATCCAGAAAATGGTCTTCAGACCTTTCTCGGTTCAAACCCGGAGATCGTCTGAAGCTTTTCCCAGAGCTCCCGCTCTTCGCTGGTGATCGCACTCGGGACCGCCACCGAGATCTCCACGTAGAGGTCTCCCGGCGAGCTCTTTTTCGGCAATCCATAACCTCGCAGACGGAGTTGATCGTCGCACCCCGTGCCAGCCGGGATCTTCACCTGCGCCGACTTTCCGCCAGGTAGGTGAATGGAAATCGTTGCCCCTAGCACCGCCTCCCAGGGAGCCAAAACGAGGTCGCAATAGAGATCGTGCCCCTTCACTCGAAAATCCGGATCCGCCGCCAGACGAATCCTCAGGAAAAGGTCACCCGCCTGCCCACCCCCTGAGCCCGAACCACCGTGCCCGGGAACGCGAAGACGCTGACCTTCGCCGACGCCGGCAGGGATTCTCACCTCCACTTCGCGCACCTTGCTCTGACCCGTGCGCGGATCCGGATGACGCAGTGAAATCGTCCGTTGCGATCCTTCCATCGCCTCCGTGAGCGTGACCATGATGTCGCCTTCGATATCCCGACCCCGACGTGGGCCATAGGCACTTGCTCCCCCTCCGAATTCATTTCCAAATCCTCCACCGGATGGCCGCTGACCTTGGGCCCCGAAAAAGCGCTCGAAGAAGTCGCTGAAGCCCGTCCCGCCAAACTCGTAATCCCCACCGCCGCCAGCCCAGCTGCCGCCACCACCATAACCCGCGCCGCCCTGACGATTCCATCCGGCCCCCATCGCATCGTAGCGCTTCCTCTTTTCCGCATCACCAAGCACTTCATAGGCCTCGTTGATCTCCTTGAACTTCGCCTCCGAGCCCGCCTTGTCCTTCGACACATCCGGATGGTGAATCCGCGCCAGCTTGCGGAAAGCCTTCTTGATCTCCGCCTCGGTCGCACTTTTGTCGACACCGAGCACCTTGTAGTAATCCTTATATTCCATCGTCTAACCCTCCGAAGGGGAGGTGCTTGAGCAAGCCACAGTCCCAAGCCTTTGTCGAATCTCAGAATCGCGCTCAATTCACCAAGTATCCCAAAAACTGGGGACTCAGCAAAACCGACCGGAACATCGACCACCGCCGCGTGCCAAACCTCATGACCTACTTCAAGCGTCGCGGCTTCTCGAAACCCGTCACCAACAAAGCCGCCGACTACCTCCCCGGCGACCTCGTCACCTGCACCGTCCCGCCCCATCTCCCGCACATCATGATGCTGCCGGATTACGGCGTTGGAATTGGGCGCTAGGAGTCGTGGTTTGCTTGGAGTGATCATGCCATTGGCTCCACAATTCCAGCCGATGAGTGATGCGACAGCAGAGAAACTCCCTCTATCACTGACGACCCTACAGGCCTCTTCACACCGAACTCGGGTGGATACGGTCGTGGCTTTGGCGCTTTGACAGATGAGACAGAGGGCAGCAAAAGCTTGTCGAATCCAGTCAAACGAATTGTTACGAAGAACTCAAAATTCGTAGGGATTCAACTGAGGAATTCGCGAAGAATTCAAGAGACAGAAAACTGGATCGAGCTCTCCAAGACCTTGACTCACGAGGGGAGAGAAGGACCGGCGACAGGCACAAGGATCGAGCCCGAAGAATTCATGGCTAGCGAATGGAAAATTGATGGCACGGTGATCCGCTTCGAAGAGATCGGAAGTGTCGAGGTGGCAACTGGCGGCTCTGTCAGGATCGCAGGAATCGGAACCCTCAGGATTTGGCCAGCATCCGACAACTTCTATTCGTCAACGATACTCCACCGATTGATGCTTCGGGGTGGCAATCGAGTGGCTTCTGATTGGGCAGGCTATGGATCTCCTCCAGGATTTGAAAAGATAGCGATCCGGGCGGTGGTTCTGGTCGATCAACTCACGGGCCGCGCCATGCTGGCACAAAGCGGCGGACGGAATACAAATACCGGACTAGCATCGTCTTGGATCGGCGGCGGCGTGCACATTCAAACATCTGGAGACGAGGACTGGACGGCCGAAGAGATCCGGAGATCACGTGCGTACTTCTTCACGGCGCGCCCGGTCGCGCGTGTGGAAGCGGTGCTGCCACCCCCGGGAGAGTAGCCCTCCGATTCACCCACCACCTGGGAAAAACTCGCTGTTCTCCTGATCGCTCACCGTTCACGGTTGTGGGAACGAATAGCACCGCGGGCCGTGGACTGCGCGCAGCCTGCTGCCGCTGTCTCCGACGCAGCCTGCTGCGAGGAACGAGCCACCGTTAGAAGTTCATCATAGAAAAAAGCCACCCCTACCCCGGCAGCAGGGCTGCCACCACCCACAGCGGCAGCAGGCTGCGCGCAGTCCACGGACAAACACCTAACCCATGTTCATCGGCACTCACGCACTTCTTCCCGTCTGTCTCGCTCTAACAAGCGATGACCTGCGACTCTCCACCCGACGTGAGGAAAGCTTTCCTGAATGGTCGATTCCGCTGATCGCTTTCTTCGGAGCCCTTCCTGACATCTGCTCGCCGCACCTTTCGCTCGAGGCGCGTTACAGCAGTTGGTCGCACACCCTCGCCTTCCTCGGCGCGCTGATTCCCTTCTGCTTCTGGGCGGCGACTTATTTTCCAAAAGGAACGCGTCTAAGCGTCGCCGCCTCATGCTGGTTTGCCTCCGCCCTCCATCTCGCCGCGGATGCCCTGGCTGGTGGCATTCCATGGCTGATGCCCTGGGTCATGCCGGAGGTTACGCCGAATCAACGCATCGGCATCCTCGGCGACTTCTACATCCACCCGGACTACTGGATTTTCAGCGACGCCTTTTTCGTGCTGCTCACGTGGATTCTGCTCGGTATTCGCGCGGAGTTGCGGAAGCGGATTTGAGAAAACAAAAAAAGCCGATCCCCTCGCGGAGATCGGCTTGTGAAAGTAAGACCTTCGATCAGGCAAGCGCCGCAAGCTTCTGCTTGAGCATGTCCTTGGAGACGTTGGCGCCGACGATCTGATCTTTCACTTCGCCGCCCTTGAAGAAGAGCAGAAGCGGGATGCTTTTCACGCCGTACTTCACCGAGAGTTCGCGGGCTTCGTCGACGTTGACTTTACCGACCTTGGCGGTGCCTTCGACCTCGCTAGCGAGCTGGTCGATCACCGGGCCGATCATTTTGCAAGGACCGCACCATTCCGCCCAGAAGTCCACAAGGACGGGGACGTCGGAATCGATCACTTCGCTTTGAAAATTACTGTCGTTGAGTGCTAGAGCCATGAGCAGACGATGCCGAGCCTCCGCCGATTGTCAAGGCACCCGCCCCGCAATTCCCCGTAGGGCGATCAAACCAGGGATAGAATCGGACCAGGATGGATAGGATAAAGAGGATGAAGGTCTCGAAATCCAATTCCGCTGAGGCTCATCATGATGATGCCGGCCAATTCCCGCCAAAAATTGAGGGCATTGAATCGAAAATCCGACCCATCCAATCCATCTTGGTCCGGAAAAACCCGCTGGGAACCAGAAGTGTTCGGCATGATGGCTGCTGAAAATGCGGTGAAGTCGTGAAAAAGCCCGCGATTATATGGAGGGAGGACACGACACGCGGTTTTGACACAGTGGCTCCGGGCGGCGGCGTGG
>Ga0100401_1000167_pt1 | contig 52856 bp, 49 predicted proteins | sample CryGeymeta201525_FD_80421 | JGI IMG/M metagenome (GOLD analysis project Ga0100401, IMG submission 80421) | Groundwater microbial communities from Crystal Geyser aquifers in Utah, USA - Crystal Geyser metaG 2015-25 | ecosystem: Environmental > Aquatic > Deep subsurface > Groundwater | place: USA... | reverse complement strand
CTGTCTATCAGATCGTCGAGTTGTTCGAAGGTCACCGCGACCCCAGCGCCTGCCCCTTCGGCCCCGGCTGGTGCGGCGTTGGAGAACCCTGCCCGCTGCACGACGTCCTCGCCTCAATGAGCGAAACAGCTGCCTCGACGCTCAAGCAGATCAACTTCGCACCATTCGTGGATCACCCGAGACAGCCCACCTGAGCGCGGCGTCATGCAGCCGCTCCGGGCTTCACGGTAGCGTGCTCATCCAGCTCCGTCTTCAGAAAATTCTGGCGCGGCTTCGGCCAATCCAGCCTCTTCGAAGCCGTCGAAGAATCATCCCGCCGCTTCGGTGGGCTCTGAGGACCCGGCACATGCCGCCTCGGACCCGACGGATGAGCAGGATTCATCACAAGGTCCGATTCTTAGCAAAGACCGCCTGCACTCATGCAAATTTACGCATATTCTGCTGAGAAAAGCCCACCTAGCCGCTTGCGCTATCCGTGATCACCACACAACCTCTCGGCCTCAAACCCATGGATGCAACTGAAGGCCAAACGATTCTCATCGTTGACCAGGACCACGATTATCTCGATTGGGCCACGAAGCATCTTGCCGCCGATGACCTGAGGATCCTCCGCTGCGATCGGGCGGACAACGCCATTAAGGTAGTCGAAAAGGCAACCATCGATCTGATCATCGCCGATATGGCGCTGCAGCCATTCGATGGCCTCGAACTCCTTTCCCGCATCCGCCAGACCGCGCCCAACGCCCTGGTAATTCTCACCACCGGCTTCCCCAGCACCGGTCAGGTCATCGAAGCCACCCAGCAGGGTGCCCACGATGTGATGCGCAAAGAAGCGTTGCCCTTCGAGCTCCGCCCCGTGGTCGAAAGCGCGCTCCAACTCGCCAGCGAGCGCCGCGATGCCGATCACAGCGTTCCCGAGATCCAACAACAGGACGGCCGCGTCAAAATCATCGGCGTCTCGCGCGCCTTGCAGGATGTTTTCAAAGTCGTGGGCCGCGTCGCCCGCTCGGACGCCCCGGTCCTGGTCTTCGGCGAGTCCGGCACCGGCAAGGAACTCGTCGCCCACGCTGTGCACGAATACTCGCCGCGCAGGCAGCACGAATTCCTCGCGATCAACTGCGGGGCCATTCCGGAAAACCTCCTCGAAAGCGAGCTCTTCGGTCACGAAAAGGGCGCCTTCACTGGAGCCATCGCCAAACGCGCCGGCCGCTTCGAACAAGCCGATGGCGGCACGCTTTTCCTCGATGAAATCGGCGACATGCCGCTTTCCGTCCAGGTGAAATTGCTACGCGTCCTGCAAGACGGAACCTTCTCCCGGGTCGGTTCCAATGAAACCCAAAAGGCCGATGCCCGAATCGTCGCCGCGACCAACAAAAACCTCGCCGAAGAAGTCGCCGCCGGTCGTTTCCGCGAAGACCTCTACTATCGGCTGAACGTCGTTGAAGTCAAACTGCCCGCGCTCCGCGAGCGCCGTGAAGACATCCCGCTGCTCGCCGAGTTCTTCCTCCAGCGCATCACCCGCAAGAACGGCATGGCGCGCATCAAACTTTCCGGCGAAGCCATCTCCGCCCTGCAAGCGCACCGCTGGCCCGGCAACGTCCGCGAACTGGAAAACACCATCGCACGCGCCTGCGCCCTCGCCTCCTCCAACGTCCTCCTGCCTACAGACATCCCGCTGGCCACCGCTCCAGGAAAATCCCTCAAGTCCCTAAAAACCGCCATCGACACCTTGCTCGACGCCATGCCGAGCTATCAAGGTCACCGCTGGATCAACGAGGAAATTGCCAATCGCGCCCTCAACCGAAATGATGGCGACCTCAAGCAAGCCGCCACCGCCCTCGGCCTGACACCCGCCGAATTCCGCAGCCAGCTTCGCAAAAGCTAATCCGGGCGACCCTGCAAGATTGATCGCAGTTTATGGTTTAGCGTTTCCCATTTCCGCCGCTAAGCTCCTCTCATGCTTCGCCGCACCGCTCTCTTCATCGCCATGATTCCCATGGCAGAGATGGCGGCTGCCGCTTCAAAGCTAGAGGAAATCCCCGCCTACTCCCTCGGAATCGACGCCCTCTCCGGTCAACTTTGGGACGTCGCCGCCGCCCGATTCAAGGATGCCCTCGAAGCTGAGGATCTTGAACCCTCAGAACGCCAGGATCTTCTCCTGCGCCTCGCTGAAGCCCAGATCCGCGGCGGCAAGCCGGAATCCGCACTCAAAACCCTTGCCGACCCGGTTCTCGCCGAAAACCCCGCCGTGCCCTTTTGGAAAGGACAGGCACTCACCGTCGCCGGACGATTCGGCGAAGCCATCGAGACGCTTCAAGCCGGTGCCACCGACGCCAAAGCACCTCATCGAAGCGAAGCCCTACTCACGCAAGCTGGCCTACAGCGCGCGATTGGCGACATTGATGGGTCGCTCGCGACCGTCGATACGCTGCTGAAAAGCGATACCTCATCAACCCGCGCGCGACTTCTCAAAGCCAACCTGCTGCTCGACGAAGGTCGTGCGGAGGAGGCACTAAAAGTCATTCCCGCCGATGCCAAACTCACCGGTAGCTCAGCAACCGAAGCCAAGTTCCTGCGAGCGCAGGCACTCCTCGCGAACAAAAAATACGACGACGCGGCAGTCATCTTCAACTTGCTGATCGAATCCCCAAAAGATCAAACCCTCAACCGCAACCACGCCGCCTATCTTGGCAGAGCCCGATCGCAATTGGAACTTGGTGACACCGCTGCCGCCGCCGACGGACTCCTTGCTTTCATTCAGCAAAACCCGAAATCGCCACGTCTCGACGAAGCTTTCAGCCTGCTCATGGATTGCGTCCCAGCTCAACCCACGCCGAACGATGCCATCCTCACCCGTATCCGCGAATGGATTCCAAAAGTTCGCCTCTCGTCTCCAGCCATCCCATCATCCAATGAACGGGCCGCCGCCAGTTGGCCCTTCATCGAACCGGAACGCAACCCCCTCGCCCCCGAAGCGATGTTCCACCTCGCGCTCGGGCTAAGACGTGAAAATTCGATCGACTCTCGCTCCACCGCCCGTCGACTTCTCAATCGTCTCCGTCTCGAATATCCCAAGCACCCGCTGATCGCACGCGTCCTGCTCGAAGTCGGTCGCTGGGACCTTGAAGATGGTCGCCGCGAACAAGCCGCCGCCCACTTTGCCGCACTGGAAAGCCTCGCCAATGTCCATCCGGAACTCAGAGCCCAGGGCCTAACCCTCGAAGGCACCGCCCGCTTCAAGGAGAACGACTTCGAGGGTGCCGCCGATCTTTTCAAGAAAGCGGCCAGCTTGCTAGAGGACGAACAGCGAAGCACCGCCCGGCTTAACGCCGCCACCTCTCTTCTTGCCAGCGGCAGCGTCGCCGCATTCGACGAGTTGGCGAAAGTCGTCGATGACCCCGAACTCCAGGATCAGCTGAGCCTTGAACGCGGCCTCTTCCTCGCCTCCGAAAGAGATCCCGCTGCCCTGCCCGCCTTGCGAGCCTTTGTCGAACGCCATCCTGATCACCCACGGCTCCCGGAAGCCCGTCTGCATGCCGCCCTCGCCGCACTCGATGCTATCCCTGCCGACGTCGAATTCGCCCGCGAGCAACTCACCTCACTCTCCGAAGAAACCCGTCTAACACTCCCAGCTGATCAACTTGCCCTCGCTGAGATCCACCTTCACAACCAAGTAGGCGAATGGGCTCAAGCTGCGGAAAGAGCCAAGGCTTATCTTGAGAATCACAAGGAGAGTGACATCCAACTCTCCATTCAATTCGAGCAGGGCAAGGCGCTCTTCCAGAACAAGGACTACAACGCCGCCCGTCTCGTTCTCGAAAAACTCGCCTTTGAAGCTCCAGACTCACCGCAAGCCGCAGCTGCATTACTTCTATCAGCCCGAGCCGCAGCAGAAGGTGCCACGCCTCAGTCTCAAACGGAGAGCATCAACCTCTTCAACAAACTGATCAAATCCGACTCCCCCTTCGCCGACGTCGCCCGCCTCGAAAAAGCGGACATGCTGATCCACCGGCTCTCTCAGTTGGACGACGCGATCGAGACCCTCAATCCTTGGTTCAAGAAGATGAAGAAGGACGATCCGCTGTTGCTCAGCGTCGGCCTGCTTCTCGGGGAAGCCCTCTTCGCCCGCGCCGAAGATGATGACGCCATCCTCAGTCAGGCCCTCACCGTTTACGACCGCCTGCTTGCCGACCTCGCGCAGGACTCACCCGCACGCTCCAGCATCCTCTATCGGAAAGGGATGACCCTCGAACAATTTGATGACCGCGAAGACGAAGCACTCGATTGCTATGTCGGAGTCGTACAAGTCGCCGGTGGCACATCGCGAGCAGACTGGAAGTCGGTGGAGCTTTGCGGCTTCAGCGCATTGCGCATTCTCGAAAAGCGCGAACAATGGGCCGCCGCCAAGAAGTTCGCCAAGCGGATCGCCGACCTCAAGGGCCCACGCTCCCAAGAAGCCGCCGACCGAGCCAAGACGCTTGGACTCGAACACATGATCTGGGATGACGAGTCGGCCCCCACTCCGACCGAAGAAAATGAGGAATGATCACGCTCGGCCGGATTCGCCCGCAATTTCCCAATTTCCCGATTTCCAATCTCATCGGATCCTCCTATCTCCCGCGCATGCCTTCACCAAAACTCTTCGCACCAGGTCCCGTCGATGTTTCACCCGAAACTTTCGCCGCCATGTCCCACACCATGATCGGCCACCGCGGGAAGGATTTCGAAGAACTCTACGCCTCCATGCAGCCCGGTCTGAAGGCCATCTTCGGCACCGAACGTCCGGTCTTCACCTCTACCTCGTCCGCATGGGGCGTCATGGAAGGAGCTCTCAAGAACCTCGTCCGTAAAAAAGTCCTCTGCCTCTGCTGCGGTGCCTTCTCCGACAAGTGGCTCGATGTCGCGCAAAAAATGGGCTACGAAGCGGACTCCGTGCAAGTCGAATGGGGCGAAGCGATCGACCCCGCCGCCGTCAAAGCCAAGCTTGAAGAAGGTGGCTTCGACACCGTCACCTTCATCCACTCCGAGACCTCGACCGGAGTGCTCAACGACCTCGAAGGCATCGCCAAGGTCGTGAAATCCTTCCCGGACACGATGCTCGTCATCGACACCGTTTCCTCACTCTCCACCGTGCCGATCAACATGGACGCCATCGGTGCCGACGTCGTGCTTGCCGGCGTGCAGAAAGCTCTCGCGCTTCCTCCAGGCCTCGCCCTTTTCGCTGTTTCGGAAGCCGGCATGGCCCGCGCCAAGGACATCCCGAATCGCGGCTACTACTTCGACTTCTTCGAGTTCGCCAAGAATGCCGAAAAGAGCAACACGCCTTCGACCCCATCGATTTCGATCCTCTTCGGCCTGCAATACATGCTTGGTGAGATCGAAAAGGAAGGCCTCGAAAACCGCTACGCGCGCCACGCCAAAACGAATGCCATGATCCACGCCTGGGGCGCCAAGCACGGCTTCCGACTCTTCGCCCCCGAAGGCCGCCGCTCAAACGCCCTCACCTGCTTCGCCACCCCGGAAGACTTCGATCTTCCGACCTTCATCAAGGAGCTCAAGACGAAGCACAACTTCCTCATCAACGGCGGCTACGGCAAAATCAAAGGCCTCACCTTCCGCATCTCCAACATGGGCAACGAGACCGAAGCCACCATGCAGGAACTCATCGATGCCATGGATGACGTGCTAGGTTAACCCGGATGGACCGCGCGACGCTGTCGCGCATGAGCCAGCCAAGCTCCGGGCCGGTGAGGCGCGACAGCGTCGCGCGCTCCCCGTCATCACGCATTCATCAACTCCTCGATCTCATCCGCCTCGATCGGGATATTCGCCATCATGTCGAAGTTCGAGTCCTTGCCGATGATCACATCGTTTTCCAATCTCACCCCGAGTCCCTCTTCACGGATATAAATCCCGGGCTCAATCGTGAACACCATCCCTTCGGCGAAAGCCTGGTGCGGTGGCGCCACATCGTGCACATCCAACCCCATATGATGGGACGTGCCATGCATGAAATACTTTTTCACCAGTGCCTTGTCCGGCCCCTGCTCACTCGCCGCCTTGGCATCGATCAAACCAAGACCCACCAGCTCCGCTTCCATCAATTCGATGACCTGCTTTTGATACTCCATCGGCGTGTTTCCCGGACGCAGAATCTCATTCGCCCCACGGAAAACCCGCAGCACCGAGTTGTAAACGTCGCGCTGGCGCGGAGTGAAGCGACCATTCACCGGCACCGTCCGTGTCAGGTCCGATGCCCACCCACCATACTCAGCCGCCACATCCATCAGCAGCATCTCACCATCCTGACAAACGCAGTCGTTTTCAACATAGTGCAGCACGCAGGCATTCTTTCCCGATCCAATAATCGGGCTGTAAGCGAAACCACGTGAACCCCGCCGCAGGAACTCATGCATCAGCTCAGCCTCCACCTCCCATTCCCCAACACCCGGCTTGATGAAACCAAGAGTCCGACGGAACCCTGCCTCCGTGATATCACATGCCTTCTGGATAAACTTGATCTCCTCAGCATCCTTGAACATCCGCAACTGATGCATCAAGGGCGCAAGCCGCTCATAACGATGCAGCGGATACCTCGCCTGACAGTTCTTGATAAAGCGATCATTCGCCGTCTCCACCACCACTGCAGCACGCAGGTGCTCATTGGTCGCCAGATAAATATGATCCACCTGAGGCACCAAGCGATGCAGCCAACCCTCGAAACCACTCGCCCACTCCACACGCTCAATGCCAGTGTGCTTCTTCGCCTGCTCTTTCGTCAGCTTCTCCCCTTCCCAGACCGCGATGTGCTCGCTCGTTTCCTTGACGAAAAGAATCTCTCGCTCCTTCGGATCCACCGCACCTGGCATCAGCACCAGCACCGTGTCCTCCTGGTCCACTCCTGTTAGATGAAACAGATCCGCGTTCTGCTTGAAGGGCATCGTCCCGTCGGCATTCGTCGGATAGATATCGTTCGCCTTGACGATGACAATGCTGTTCGGCTTTAGCAGACCCCTCAAGCGGTCACGGTTTCGAACAAAGAACTGAGGATCAATAGGCTCGTAGCGCATGACCACACTTCAGCCGATCCCCCCTGATCCGGCAAACCCAAATCGGCCAATCTCACCCGCCCCGCCAATTCAGCTTCTGCCGCAGCGCCGCATAAAACGAGCGACCATCCAAGCGTAGCAGACTCAACCCGTGCTCCGCTTTCCTTACCTCGATTCGATCCATTGCCTGAATCTCCACGCAGTCCCGGCCGTCCACCGTGAAAAGCATCGGCCCCTCCGAGGTATCATCCGGAGAAAGCACAATCACCGCATCGTCATCCACAATCAGCGACCTTTGACTCAAGGTATGAGGGCAAATCGGCGTGATCACGAACACACCCGCCGCCGGACTAATCAGCGGCCCTCCCGCGGAAAGAGAGTAAGCGGTCGACCCCGTCGGCGTCGCCACGATCAAACCGTCGGCACGATAATGATTGAGCAACTCACCATTCACGGAAGCGCTCAGCGAGACCAGACGTCCCGTTTGACCACGCGCGAGCACCGCTTCATTCAAGGCGATGAAGTCACGCGGCTCACGACCTTCACGAATCACCCGCGCCGTCAGCAAGGTCCGCCGGCTCATCCCATAATTGCCGGTCTTGAGCGCCTCGGCAAAATCCTCCATCTCATCATCCGTGCAGCTCGTCAGAAACCCGAGCGTCCCGATATTGATCCCCGCAATCGGCTTCGCCGTGCCGCCGAGCCGGGCCATCGCATTGAGCATCGTGCCATCGCCTCCGAGCACCGCGATCACATCCGCTTTTTCCGCCAGCTCCAACCCGGAAAGCCCGCCAGACGCACCGATCAACTCAGCTGTCTGCATCTCATAAGCTTTCTCCAGACCACTAGAATCAAGCACATCGCCAAGGCGCTTGAGCGCACTTGTCGCCCCAGGCTTGAGCGTATTGGCGACGATACCTACTTTCATGCACTTAGTTCTAACCACATCAGCCCAACCATGCAAGGAACTCGCGGTTCCCATCGGTTCCCGTGATCGGGGAATCCACCAGGCCCTTCCATTCCCGTCCGAGTTCCTCCACCACGAAACTCCGAATTTTTTCCACTGCCCGATCATGCAGCTCCGGGTCCCGGACGATCCCACCCTTCCCGATATCTTCCCGCTTCAGCTCGAACTGCGGCTTGATCAGCGGCACAATGCTCCCGCCCTCCGCCAAAACCCCGAAGGCCGCCGGCAGGATCTTCGTCAGCGAGATAAAGGACACATCAATCACGATCAGCGCCACCTTTTCGCCAATATCCGCCTCGACCAAGTTTCGGGCGTTGAACTTCTCCTTCACCACCACCCGCGGATCACTGCGAATCTTCCACGCCAACTGATTCGTCCCCACATCGATTGCATGCACCCGCTCGGCCCCCTGCTGGAGCATGCAATCCGTAAACCCACCCGTCGAAGCCCCGATGTCCAAACACAACAGCCCCGCCGGCGAAATCCCAAAAGCCTCCAGCGCCCCTTCAATCTTGAATCCCCCGCGCCCGACAAATTTCGGCTTCTCCTTCACCTCCAGCGGCATGTCCTCCGGCACCTTGGACGATGGCTTGTCGATCATCCGATCACCACTGCGCACCTCCCCCGCCAACACCAGCCGCTTCGCCTGCTCCCGGGTCTCACAAAGCCCCCGTGCCACCAAAAGCACATCCACCCGCTCCTTCTTCATACCGCTATCTATCCCGGCCGGACGGAGTTCGTCCAGTGCCGAGACGGCTGAGGGAAAAACCTACCGAGTGCTTCCGGCATTCGGGGACAGGATCCAGCGGACAGGGGTCAGAAAGACAAGCGCCCCCTGGCCTCTGGCCTCTGGCCTCTGGTCTCTGGCCTCTGGCCTCTGGCCTCTGGTCTCTGGTCTCTGGTCTCTGGTCTCTGGTCTCTGGTCTCTGGCCTCTGGCCTCTGGCCTCTGGCCTCTGGTCTCTGGTCTCTGGCCTCTGGCCTCTGGCCTCTACCCCCAAAGCACCTCTCCACCCCAACAAACCCACCCCAGCCAGAATCCCGACTAACAACCTCCGCACTTCCCCACTTCCCCCTTGCCAGCCCGCACCCAGTGCTTGCAACTTCCCCCTGTGACCCAGCACCGAACCGACGACCTCCGCATTTCCGGCCTCAATCCCCTGATTTCCCCGGCGGTCCTGAACTACTTCCAACCCGTCACCGACGAGGTCTCCGAGCTTGTCGCCACCGCACGTCGCGAAGCTGACGCCATTCTCAAAGGCCAAGACGACCGCCTGCTCGTCGTGATCGGCCCTTGCTCGATCCACGATCCTGCCGCCGCCATCGACTACGGAAAGAAACTCAAGCCACTGATTGATCAGCACCGCGACGATCTTCAGATCGTCATGCGGGTCTACTTCGAGAAACCACGCACCACCGTCGGCTGGAAGGGACTCATCAACGACCCGCACCTCGACAACTCATTCGACATCAACCACGGCCTCAAAGTCGCCCGCGGTCTCCTCATCGATCTCGCCAAGCTCGGCATCCCCGCCGGCACCGAGTTTCTCGATACCATTTCCCCGCAATACATCGCCGACCTGATCGCCTGGGGTGCCATCGGGGCGCGCACCACCGAAAGCCAAATCCACCGTGAACTCGCATCTGGCCTCTCGATGCCCGTCGGCTTCAAAAACGGCACCGGCGGATCGATCCAGATCGCCCTCGATGCCATCCAGTCGTCTTCACGCCCGCACCATTTTCTCTCCGTCACGAAACAAGGCGTCTCCGCCATCGTTTCCACCACCGGCAACGACTCCTGCCACCTCATCCTGCGGGGAGGAAAATCGGGGCCGAACTACGAGCAGAAGGATATCGATGAAGTCATCGTCTCCCTCGAAGAACAGAAACTGCCCCCGCACGTCATGATTGACTGCTCCCACGGCAACTCGCTCAAGGACTACCGCAATCAACCCTTGGTCGCCGCCAACCTCTGCAATCAGATTTCCGCCGGTTCCCGTTCGATCACCGCCGTGATGATCGAATCCAATCTAACCGAAGGCAACCAGAAGCTCGATCCTGACCTGAGCAAGATGACCTACGGCCAATCCGTCACCGACGCCTGCATCGGCTGGGACGACACCATCGAGGTCCTCGAAAAATTCGCCGCCGCCATCCGCGAGCGCCGTTAGGATAGAGGTAGGAACGGCGCATCATTTTGCGCCGCCCCTCTCCGAACCAGTCAAACGGATCTGCCGCATCCGGCTGTCCAGTCAGGGGTTTGCTCCTCCGTTACGGAGCCTGACGACTGGGGCTGTCTTTCTCGCAGCGGCCTGCCGTGATTGCCGTCCACGCCGCAGGGCCCAGCGTTGGACTGCACCGTTTCCCAAGCAAGTCGAAGGGGCCTTTCTGAGCGACGAAAGGAAACAGCGAAATAAAATCAAAAACACGAAGTTTCAAACACATCCTTCGCCCTCAACGTCGCTATCACTTTTTGGAACCGCTCGCCGCCATGAAACATCTCCTCTTCTTCCTCTTCTTCCTCGTCCTCATCTCCTCCACCTTGGCCGACCCCCGCCTGCACGTCCCCAACCGCAGCATCACCCCAGGCAGCGAGATCGAACTCATCCTCGACAAAGCCGCCTGCCCCGACGACCGCATCGGCAAAGTAGCCGCCACCCCATGGCTGAAAATCGAACCCGCTTGGCCCGGCAAAACCATTTGGAAAGAAGCCAACGTCCTCCGCTTCGAACCCAGCGCCCCACCCGCCATCGGCACCAACTACACCTTCTCGCTCGTCGGAAATCACATCCACCTCGACGACTCCAAAATCCCCAACCTCACCCTCGGCACCTACGCCACCCCCACTTTCCAAATCGAGTATGCCACCATGCTTGATCGCTACTCCAACAACTGGTCACCGCGCACCGCCACCTGGTTCCTGCGCTTCAATGACGAAGTCGATCCCACCAAAGCCGCCCCCTTCCTCGTCTTCGAAAGCGCCGAAGGCAAACGCATCGCCGCCCGCACCACCCGCGCCACCATGGCCCGCGTCAAGCACCCCGGCTACCAGGGCAAAACCTTGTCCCAAATCTTCAGCGAATCCATCACCGGCAAAGTCGAAGAACCCGCCCTCACCCCCGAATCCGAAATCCCCGGCGGCCTCATCATCGAGCCCTCCTCGCCCCTCCCCATCGGCAAGCAATGGCGGCTCGCCATCCTCGCCGGCCTCCCCGGAAAAAGCGCCACCCTCACCGAAGACACCACCCGCCAAATCGGCGACATCTCCCCTTTCTCCCTCCAAAAAGCCATCGCCCGCGTCTCCGCCGATAACCCACGCCGCATCGTCCTCGACTTCACCTCGAACCTCCCCGCCGACATCGACCCCTCGGCCATCAAGCTCACCCCCCACCCCCGAAGCCCCCGACCTCCGACTCGAAGCCCGCGGCGACGAGCTCCATCTCATCGGCGATTTCTCCTCCACCGACCAGTGGCACCTCGAAATCCAAACCTCTCTAACATCCCGCGACGGACGCCCGCTCAGCGCCGCCGTTTCCCAACAACTCAAATTCGAACACCTCCCCCCCCAACTCGGCCTCCCCAGCGAGGACGAAACCCAGCTCGCCGCCGGTTCCCGCCGCTACCGCCTCTCCACCGTCAACCTCCAGGCCCTCAAAGTCCGCGTCAAACAACTCTCCGGCCGCCAGCTCATCCGCGCCCAGCAAGGCTACCGCTACTACACCGGCCGCGGTGCCGATGCCGATTCCATCACCCCCACCCGTCTCATCCCCTACGAAATGATGGCCGGCAAAACCGTCGCCGAGTTCGAGGTTCCGCTCAACAACCCCATCGACACCTCACGCCTCGTCGTCCTCGATTGGAACAAAATCCTCGCCGGCGAAAAGATCCCCTTCGAAATCGGTGAAGACCCCTCCGCCTACCAGTGGCATGACCGTCCCGGTCATGAACCCCAGGACGCCGCCGCCTTCTTCCTGGAAATCACCGGCACCCCCACCGAAGGAGCCAAAGGCACCAAAGCCCCCTCCGCCCAAGCTCTCGTCCAGCTCACCGACATCGGCATGGCCTGGAAAATCACCGATACCCAATCCCAAGTTTACGCCTTCTCCTGCCTCACTGGTCAGCCCTTGCCCAAGGTCAAAATCGAAACCTTCGGCGAAGACGCCGAGCCCCTCGACACCTCCACCACCGACGCCAACGGACTCGCCACCCTTCCGCGAAACGAAAGCGCCCGCCACCTCCGCGCCACCCTCGGCCGCGACCAATTCACCGCCCCCTACGATAGCGCCCTGCCCACCGTCGGCCTCTGGCGTTTCCCCGTCCGCTACTCATGGGACGAACCCCCGCTCGCCAGCCGCCGCGTCTTCCTTTTCACCGACCGCTCACTCTATCGCCCGCAGGAAACCGTCCACCTCAAAGGCATCATCCGCCAACAAAACGGTAACACCATCGAAGCCGCCGGCCTCGACAAACCCAAGCTCACCATCACCGACCCCACCGGCCGCGAAATCCTCAGCCGCGAGCTCGAAGTCTCCGCCAACGGCTCCATCGACGCCTCATTCCAGCTCCCATCCGAAACCGTCGGCTATCATCAAATCTCCCTCACCTGGCCGGGCGAACTCAAAGCCGCCGAAGCCATCGAAAGCTGGACCGAACGCAGCCAAGCCGTCCAAAACGCCAGCTTCGAACTCGGCCTGCGCGTCGAAGAATTCCGCCGCAATGCCTTCGAAATCAAACACGCTCTAACTGAACCCGCCCCCGGTGCCTCCGAAGTCACCCTCGACCTCACCGCCACCTACTATCAGGGCCAGCCCGTCGCCAAAGGCAAAGCCGAAAGCTGGACCCGAGTCACTGAGCAAAACTTCTACCCCGAACGCTACCGCGACTTCCTCTTCGGCGACCACCGCACGCCCGACTTCAACTACTGGTATCACTACTTCGGCTACCGCTGGGACGATGACCACGGCAACCGCAACAGCGATAGCCAAAGCGCCGAACTCGAGCTCAACGAAGAAGGCACCACCCGCGTCACCGCCAACATCCCGGAAGACGAATTCCCCATGGCCCGCGATGTAACTATCCAAACGGAAGTCACCGACGCCAACAACCAGACCCTCACCAAAACCACCAAGGCCACCGTCCATCCCGCCAGCGTCTACGTCGGCGTCAAACGCCTCGATCGCCTCGTCCGCGTCGGCGACAAGCTCCCGCTCGAAATCATCGCCGTCACCCCCGATGGCAAAACCTTCGACGGCACCCTCGATCTAACAGCCAAGCTCTCGCGCGAAATCAACGAGCAAGTCCGCGTCCAAAACGAAAACGGAGGCTCCGCCGTGCGCAACGAACCCCGCAAGGAAGACCTCTCCTCCACCCCGCTCAACATCGCCGAGAACGGCAGCACCGAGTTCCTCTTCGCCCCCACCAACTCCGGCCTCCACACCCTCGAAATCCGCGGCACCGATTCCGCCGGCCACCCCTTCGCCACCGCCATGACCATCCACGTCTATGGCACCGACCAGTATCCCTGGGCTTACGAGGACAGCATGCGCATCAAGCTCGTCCCCGAGAAAAAACTCTATCAACCCGGCGACACCGCCCGCGTCCTCGTCCTTTCCCCGATCGAAGGCACCGCCCTCGTCACCGTCGAGCGCGAAGACGTCAGCAAATCCTTCCTCGTCGAATTGAAAGCCACCGATCCCGTCATCGAAATCCCCGTCACCGACCTCGAAGCCCCGAACTGCTACGTCTCCGTCCTCGTCATCAAAGGTGCCCAGGATTCCCTCCGCAAACACAAGGAACCCCAACTCCGCCTCGGCTACTGCGAACTCACCGTCGAAAACCAACGCGACCGCCTCGCCGTCACCCTGAATCCAATCACCACCGGCGAAACCGCTGACTCATCACTTGGCACTCCGAGCGCCAGCGAGGTTCTTCCCGGCTCCGAAATCACCATCACCGGCCAGATCCTCCTCTCGAACAAACAACCCGCCGCTGGTGCCGAACTCACCCTCTACGCCGAAGACGAAGGCACCCTCGCCGTCGTCGGCTACGAAACTCCGGACCCCATGGCCCACTTCTACGACCCGCGTCTCCTGCGGGTCCAATGCGGCACTTCCCTCGGCAACTTCATCCCCGAAGCCCCCGACGAACAGACCTTCTACAACAAAGGCTTCTTCATCGGCGGCGGCGAAGGCGACTATGGCCCACCCCTCGACATGCCACGCCGCGACTTCAACCCCTGCGCCTTCTGGAAGCCCGCTCTCACAACCGACGCCACCGGCAAATTCAGCGTCACGGTCAAGCTCCCCGACACCCTCACCCGCTACCGCCTCATCGCCGTCGCCCACCATCAAGGCTCCCGCTTCGGCCACGCCGAAAGCGAGTTCACCGTCGCCAAGCCCCTCATGATCGAACCGCAAACCCCGCGCTTCGCCCACGAAACCGACACCATCAACACCCAAGCTAAGATTACCAACGCCTCCGACTACGAAGGCACTTGGAAAATCACCTTCACCCCCAACCCACCCGCCTCCGATCCCATCGCGACCGTGGCTGGAGCGTCCCGCTCCAGTCAGTGGAAGGAGCATCCTGCTCCCTCAAAACAAATCACCCTATCCCCCAACGAGTCCAAAACCATCACCTTCCCCGTCACCTTCACCAACACCGGCGAAGCCATCTTCAAATGGGAAGCCACCCCCGTCTCCCTCACCACCGGCAATCTAACACCTGCCCTCACCCGACGCCTCTCCGACTCCACCGAAAACCATTTCCAAGTCGAGTACCCCGTCCCCCTCCAGCGCCAAAACCAACTCATCCGCCTGACCAAGGAATCCGGCAACCTCAACCTCCTCAAAGACTTCGACCCCAAACTCCTCGAAGGCCGCGGCCACCTAGACATTGAAATCTCCCGCTCGCTCCTCCTCGAAGCCGGCGGTGCCATCGACCACCTCCTCCACTACCCCTACGGCTGCGTCGAACAAACCACCTCCGCCCTCATCCCCTGGCTCGCCGTCGAACAACTCCGCGCCGTCTCCCCCGCCCTCGCCAAACACAGCGAAGCCGAGGTCAAAAAAGTCGTCCAAGACGGCATCAACCGCCTGCTCTCCATGCAGCAGCGCGACGGCGGATTCTCCTACTGGCCCGGCAGCACCGAATCCCTCTCCTGGGCCAGCAGCTACGCCGGCCTCGGCCTGATCCTCGCCTCTGAAAAAGGCGACGTCCCCCCCGCCGCCATCGCCGCCCTTACCGACTTCCTCATCAAGGACCTCCGCGACATCGGCAAAGCCGACAACACCTACGACTACGAAATCGCCGCCCGCCACCTCTGGATCCTCGCCATCGCCGGAAAAGCCCAGGACTCCTACGTCAACCTCCTCAAAGACCGCCTCCCCCAACTCAACTCCCGCGCCCGCAGCCTGCTCGCGCTCGCCGAAAACGCCGCCGGCCACAAGGACGCCGCCATCGCCATCCTCCGCGACCAATCCCCCTTCACCGGCAACGACAACTCCTGGATGCGTTGGCAACCTGACCACGCCTACAGCCTGCTCGCCTGGTCCGGCATCGACGCCACCTCCGACGAAGCCACCACCGCCCTCGACAAACTCCTCCGCGACCGCAACCCCTACGGCCGCTGGAATACCACCTGGACCAACGCCTGGTCGCTCGTCGCCCTCGCCGCCTACGCCGAAGCCGAGGAAAATCTCAGCCCCACCACCCTCGTGTTGGACGACGGCGCCGAACCATCAGACTTCACCCTTGATGCCACCTCCTCCGCCGCCTCCAAAAGCTTCACCCTCACCCCAAAACTCAATCTAACAGCCACCGCCGACGGCCCCGCCTTCATCCGCATCAACCTCGCCTCCAAACCAAAAATCGCCCCGATGCAACCCGTCGCCAAGAACGGCCTGCAAATCACCCGCTTCTATGAGCGCGTGAACTCCGACGGCACCAGCGAGCCCCTCGACACCCCAAAAGTCGGCGACCTCATCCGAGTCAAGCTCCGCGTCACCCTCCCCGACGACGACCTTCGTTACCTCGTCATCGAAGACATGCTCCCTTCCATCTTCGAGACCGTGAACAACTCCTTCGAATCTCAATCCGCCAACATGAATGCCGGCGGCACCTCAGAAAACGAATGGGAAGTCTCCCACAGTGAGCTCCGCGACGACCGCGCCCTCTTCTTCCTCGACCGAGCCTGGCGCAACGGCACCGAAACCCTCACCTACCTCGCCCGAGTCACCCAAAGCGGCCAAGCCCTCGCCCCCCCCGCCAAAGTCGAATCCATGTACGACCCCGAAAACCTAGCCCTCTCCGCCTCCCGCCAATTCCAAACGGAGTAAGGGCCTTTCTGCCCTGAATATGGAAAAGGAGTTTGCAACTCCTCCCACCACCTCAAGGAGCCCCCCAAACCTCCACCCCATGCCCAAGAACCCTTCTCCCCAAACAAGCCAATCTCCTTTCATCCGGACAACGATCACTCTTCAAACAGGATCACTCGTCGGCCTCATCTTTCAAAAGGGCCAAGGGCCTGAACCATACCAGCCTAGGCTGAAGGCCTAGGTCGACTCATGCTCATCATCCCGGAGGGCTGAAAGCCTGAACCATGCATCTCCCACCGGTCTCTCCACCCGGCACTGACAAACCCCAGCAGCATTCACCCCGCAAAGATCAGGCTTTCAGCCCTCCAATCATGCGTCACCAGAAATCCTGGGCCTCCAGCCCAGGCTGAGTATGGATCAGGCCCTTGGCCCTACAAGACAGGCACCACCATCCGCACTGCTCACTGATCACTCGGCACCCCATGAAACCCCACCACCGCAAAAACCTCCTCCGCATCCTCCTAGGAAGCGTGGCGTTGGCATTCGCGGCATGGCACCTCCTCCCCCTCGCCTTCCCCGTCCCCAGCAATCTAACAATTACCCAAAAATCCCCCATCCTCCTCGACCGCCACGGCGAAGCGCTCCATCACCTCACCCTCCCCGACTCCACCCGCAGCCAACCCGTTCCCCTTTCCGAGATCCCCGCCGACCTCATCGCCTGCACCCTCGCCGCTGAGGACAAACGCTTCTTCAGTCACAGTGGCGTTGACCTCATTGCCACCGCCCGCGCCGCCAAAGACCGCCTCACCAATGGCCGCACCATCTCCGGAGCCTCCACCATCACCCAGCAGCTCATCAAAATCAGCAGCCCGAAATCCCCGCGGACCCTCAAAACCAAACTCCGCGAAGCCTTCACCGCCCGCCGTCTCGAGATGACTTGGTCAAAAGACCAGATCCTCGAAGTCTACCTCAACCGCCTCGACTACGGCCACAACCGCCTCGGCCCCGCCGAAGCCGCCCGCTACTATTTCCAAAAGCCACTCACCGACCTCTCCCTCGCCGAGTGCGCGCTCCTCGCCGGCCTCCCTCAATCGCCCAGCCGCCTCAACCCCACGCGCCACCCCGACCGCGCCCTCAACCGACGCAGCACCGTCCTCACCCGCCTTGCCAGCACCGGCAACTACGACACCTCTAGTATTTCCACCGCCCAAACCGAACCCCTCCACCTCCGCCCCCTGAAAAAGCAGCCGTCAGCTCCTTGGCTCGCCTCATTTCCTGACCTCCGGCCTCTGACCTCTGACTTCCGCACCTCCCTCGACGCCACCCTCCAACGCCAACTCGAACTCATCGTCCAAGAAGAGCTCGCCCCCTTGGAAAGCAAAAACCTCCACCACGCCGCCGTCGTCGTCATCCACAACCCCACCGGCGAGATCCTCGCCCTCGTCTCATCCGGAAACTGGAACGACCCACGCGGCGGTCAAATCAATGGTGCCCTGGCCCCCCGCTCCCCCGGTTCCGCCCTCAAGCCCTTCACCTATCTGCTTTCCTTCGAAAAATCCGGCCGCTTCCCCGGCTCGATCGTCGCCGATATCCCCACTCGCTTCCGCACCCAGGAAGGCCTCGATCTCCCCGAAAACTTCGACCGCCATTTCCGCGGCCCCGTCACCATCCGCCAAGCCCTCGCCTGCTCCCTGAACGTCCCCGCCATGCGCGAGCTCAACGAGCTCGGCGGACCCGAACCTCTCCACGCCTTCCTCCAACAACTCGGCATCACCACCCTCGCCCCCGACCCCATCCCCTACGGCCTCGGCCTCACCCTCGGCAATGCCCCCGTCAACCTGTTAGAACTCACCAACGCCTACGCCACCCTCGCCCGATCCGGCGATTTCCAATCGCCATCTCTCATCCTCCATCCATCATCCCCCATCTCCCATCGCTGCTTCAGCAGCACCTCCGCCTACCTGATTTCCGACATCCTCTCCGACCCCACCGCCCGCGCCCCCGCCTTCGGCCGCCACGGCCCACTCGAACTCCCCTTCCGCTGCGCCGCCAAAACCGGCACCTCTTCCGACTTCCGCGACAACTGGTGCCTCGGCTACACCCCCGAGTTCACCATCGGCGTCTGGGCCGGAAACTTCGACAACTCCCCGATGAAAGGCCTCTCCGGAGTCGCCGGTGCCGGCCCGATCTTCCATCGCACCATGCTCCTCCTCCACCGCAACACCCCACCCACCTGGTTCGAAAAACCCAGCACCCTCACCCCAATCCTCATCGACCCCCGCACCGGAAAGAGGCTGAGGCTTCCAGCCTCATCGCCAAACCACACCACCCTGGAACTCTGCCCCACCCACTCCCTCCCCCTCCCCGCCTCCAAAACCGACTACTCCCCAAGCGGCCTCGCCCTGTTAGATCAATCCTACTCCGAATGGCTCGCCTCCCCCCACAACCAGCGCCGCGACGAATTCGACCTCGTTCCTGACCACCCCGCCATCACCCCCCTCCGCATCCTCGCCCCGCGCCCGGACGCCACCTACATCCTCGACCCCGAGCTCCCGAACGGCGGCCTGCTCCATCTCGCCACCAACCTCCCCGGTCTCGCCGAATGGCATTGCGAAACCCTCACCCTCACCCCCAGCAAGACCGAACCGATCGCCACCCTCACCCCCGGCACCCACACCCTCACCGCCACCGACCCCCGCAGCGGCGAAACCATCCCCATCACCCTCAAAGTCGAAAGCCGCTGACGTGGCTGAGGCTTCCAGCCTCATCGCCAAACAAGCTTCCCAGAAGCACCACGATTTTCGGCAATGAGGCTGGAAGCCTCAGCCACGTTTTTCCTCCTCCACCATCCCCACCAAACTGCTAGGCTCCCGCAGTCATGCCCGCTCAATCCCGCCTTTTCACCAAAGGCTTCCTCTCCCTCACCCTTGCTCAGTTCTTCGGCGCGGTGAATGACAACCTGCTCAAAGGCGTCCTCTCCTTCGCCGTCGCCTCCGGCGGCATCTGGTCCGGCCAACTCGGTCAAGGCGGCCAAGGCTACGTCGGCCTCTGCCTGACCATCCCCTTCATCCTCTTTTCCGGCTTCGCCGGCCAACTCGCCGACCGCACCAGCAAACGCCGCATCACCATCCAGGTGAAAGTCGCCGAAGTCCTCATCGCCCTCGTCGGCTTCACCGGATTCCTCATTGGAAACCTCTGGCTCACCCTCGCCGCGCTCCTCCTCCTCGCCATCCAGAGCTCCTTTTTCGGCCCGGCAAAATACGGCATGATCCCCGAACTCGTCGGCGACGAGCAACTCAGCCAAGCCAACGGCTCGATCAACATGTTCACCAACCTCGCCGTCATCGCCGGCACCCTCGCCGCCGGCCCCGTTTACACCTTCTACGCCCCTGATCCCGGCACCTCCATCACCCCGATGCTCTGGCTCCCAGGGGTCGCCATGCTTCTAACAGCCACCTTCGGTCTCCTCGTCGCCCTCCCCATCCCCAAGCTCGCCGCCATGGATCCCGAGCTCAAAATCAACTGGAACCCCTTCAGCTTGTACTTCCACGCCATCCGCGACATGGCGAGCACCCACCTCCTCCTCGTCGCCCTCGCCTGGGCCTTCTTCTACATGATCGGCATGCTCGCACTGCTGATCCTCCCCGACTATCGCAATCTGCTCGGCGTCACCCCCACCAAAGCCAGCATCCTCCTCGGTATCCTCGGCATCTCCATCGGCGTCGGCAGCGTCACCGCCGGACTCATCTCAGGAAAACACATCGAGCCCCGGCTGATCCCCGTCGGAGCCGTCGGCATGACACTCTTTTTCGCCCTGTTAGGCCTCACGTCCCTCAACTTCACCCTCGTTGCCCTCCTCCTCGTCGGAGCCGGCATCTTCGCTGGATTCTACATCGTCCCGCTCCAAGCGCTGCTCCAGCACCTCTCACCCGACGATGAACGCGGTCGTTTCCTAGGCACCGCCAACGCCCTTTCCTTCGTTGCCAGCTCACTCGGCTCACTCATCTTCCTCTCCGCCCGCTCGACCTTTCAAATCGCTTCGAACCACGTCTTCCTCATCTGCGCCGCCCTCGCCTTCATCGGCTCCGGAATCCTCATCTGGCGCCTCAAACCTGTGATCACCGATCCCGCACTGCGTGGAACATCCTGAGCTCTGATCGTTCACAAGGTCCCTCATCACCATGGGGCTCCCAACTTTCCTTCTGCCGTCCTGCCTCTTCTCAAAAGTGCTGACGGCGCTCCGATCAATATCAACAAACTGGTCGGTGGCTCCGACAACGAGGGAATCCAAAGCGCGTCCTCCGCCCCATTTTTTCACGCCATTATTTCGCTCCACCACGCGCGGCACCTGCCAGCGATCCCCATCCAGATATCCGTAATCCCCAAGCGGATCTTCATCTCGCCATGCGCCGGCACCGGGAAACACTCAACTTTGACCGTATCCGGACCCGCCATTGTCAACAGCACCGATTCCCGACGCTGCACCACCGCAACTTCCTTCGACGCTGCCTTCACCTTCTCCACGCTGTTGAATGCCGCTTCGCGAGGAAAAACACATCCCAAAGACCAGCGGGCAAAAACGATCTTGGCAAGGCGGCTCCGAGAGCTAATATGGATTTCCGCCCCGAAATCTCCTGATCCTGCCATGTCGCGATCTCTGGAAAGTCCTCTTCATTTCAGACTTTCAGCATTCAGAATCTAAGCTTTACCCCCCAGCTTTACCCCCCTCCCTCTACCCCCCACTCCTCCGGTCCGGATCGACGGCTCGCTCCGGGGTCTCACTGAAAACCAACTCCTAACAGTTGCAGCGTCTGCTGATAAAAAATGAATCGGGAACCACTAAGGGCACTCAAAGATGCTTTAGGAAAATTCAAGGAACAATATGAGTTACTCCAGATCGCAGGTGAAACATCTCGATTCGGAGGGTGGGCAGTCGAACTGGAAGACGGCATCAGCATCTGGTCGGATACTGTTGCCGAAATCCACGATTTACCAAAAGGCTATTCGGTTCCTGTGGCCGAAGGCATCAACTATTATGTTCCTGAGCACCGGCAAAGAATTGCAGAGGTCTTCAAGGCCTGCGCGGAGAATGGTATTCCCTACGATGAGGAATTGCAGATCATTACCCACAATGGCCACCGCGTTTGGGTGCGCACCTGTGGCAGAGCCGTTAAAAACAAGGACGGCAAAGTAATCAGAGTCCATGGTTCATTTCAGGACATCAATGAAAAGAAAAAGAATGAAGAGATACTGCAGCAGCGTGTGGAATACGAGCGAATGCTCGCACAACTCTCAATGGATCTGAGTCATCTTGACATCGAGGCGATTGACCCTGCGATTCAACAGAGCCTTTCACGGCTGCGCGATTTCACAGCATCGGATCGGGCTTACATCTTTCAGATTAATGATAATATGCCAACAGCTGACAATACGTTCGAGTGTTGCGCGGAGGGTATTGCACCTCAAATCGAACAACTCCAAGGCATTTCCTTGGAAGAGAAATTGCCATGGCTTGCTCAAAAACATACTGAAGCACAGATGGTTTATATTTGCAACGTCAGCGCCCTGCCTGACGAGGCAGCCCTCATTCGGAGACACCTCGAATCCCAAGGAATTAAATCACTGATAGCTGAGCCGATCAAAAAAGCAGAAAGAACGATCGGTTTTGTTGGTTTCGATGCCGTGCGCAATTATCGCGAATGGGATTCCGATCAGAAATCACTGCTTCAGTATTACAGTCAAGTCGTAGGCAATGTTCTCGAGTGGAAAAAATCGCAAGAGGCACTCAAGACCAGCGAAGAACATTTTCGCCTAATTTTTGAGAGCTCCAATGACGGTGTCTGCATTGGATCTCTGGGTGGAGAATTCATGCAGGTCAATCAACGCATGTGCGATATTCTCGGCTACTCCAGAACAGAGCTGGAATCCATGACGGTGACCCAAGTGACGCACCCTGAGGATATCGAACTCAGCTTAAATTTTCTTGAAAGCGTGATCACTGGAAAATCCACAGATCGCGTCTTTGAGCATCGATACATCAGAAAGGACGGAGCTATTCGGTGGGGCCACGTCTCCATAGCAATGCTCCGGGACAAAGACGGCAAGCCCCTCCATTTCATCACCCATGTTTCGGACATTACAGCTCGAAAGAAGATGCAGGAAATAAAAGAGGATGTGGAACGCATTATGCGGCACGATCTCAAGAATCCTCTCAATGCAATCATTGGAATTACCCAGCTTTTGGAACTGGACGAAAATTTAAGTCAGGAGCAGGCCTCAATGATTAAGATAATCGACAAGGCCGGGCAGGATCTACTCAGCATGATCGATCGTTCACGCGATCTTTTCAAGATGGAGACAGGCGACTACTCGTATGTCCCAAAACCGGTAAACATCGTTGATATAGTCGCTAAGTTAGTCAAACAGCAGGAATTGGAAGCTCTGGAGAGGAGTCTTTTTTTCAAAGTAAGCTTGGATGGCGCGCCCGTTCAAAACGATGACGAATTCGTAATCCAGTCGGATCCCGAACTGTTGTGTTCCATGCTTGCCAATCTCCTAACCAATGCAATCGAGGCTTCGCCTGAGAACAATGTGATCGAAGTATGCCTGAAGCGAAGGGAGAGCAAGGAAATCTCGATTCGCAACAAAGGCTCCGTGCCCATAGACGTCAGGGAGAATTTCTTTGGGAAATATATCACAAGCGGAAAGAAAAACGGCACCGGAATTGGAACTTATTCTGCCAAACTCATCGCCAACACCATGGGATATGGGTTGCATATGCAGACTTGGGACGAGGACGACATGACTGAAGTGAGACTCGTCATTTCAGAAAGCTCAGAAAACCTATAGGCAGGCACCACCCAATTCTTGCGATCTTCACACCTTCGCGGCTAACTCAGCCACTCAACAAATCAGAATCTCAAGTGTTCGGTCGGCATCTTCTGCAGCACCGAATCCCGACGCTGCACCACCGCGACTTCCTTCTTCGCCACCTTCACTTTCTCCACGCTGTTGAATGCCGCTTCGCGAGGAAAAACCCATCCCCAAGACCCGCTGGCAAAAAACCGCTGGCAAAAACGATCGGTGGATAAGATTGCGGCATGGGGTTTCCTACGCTTTAGTCGAGGACCATGCTCCATTTCCGTCTCACTGACTCCGGTATTCTCGTCGTCCAGCCTTCCGGCCCCATCACCTCTGATGATTTTTCCGCTATTCAGGTCCAGGTGGATCCGTGGTTGGAGGCTGGAGGAAAGCTCAAGGGGATGCTGATCGATGCTCCGGAATTTCCTGGCTGGAAGGATTTCGCCGGTTTTCGTTCCCACCTCCGCTTTGTGATGGATCATCACCGGGAAATCCCGCGAGTCGCCGTGGTTTCCAACGACGAGTTCCTCAGCGCCTTGCCAAAGCTCGCCCGCCATTTCGTTAAGGCCGACTTCCGTCGATACGATGCAGGCGAAACCGCCGAAGCGATCAGCTGGCTCGAAAGTCCGCACGAACCGCAGCGACCATCCCTTCGCCATAGTTGGTTCCCCGCCGAACAGCTCGTTTGGGTCACCATTGATGGCAAAGTCACCACTGAAGAATGCAACGACTTACTCCGCCACATCGAAGCCATCCTCGCCAAACACTCGCCGATCTCATTTCTCGTCAATTTTGAAGACCTCGAAGGCGTCGAGCTCGGTGCCCTGATCAAAGACACCAAAGTTGGATTCACTCACCTGAAGAGCGTCAAACGCCTCGCCCTAGTTGGCGAATCCCATTGGATCAAGCGCATCACGTCATTTCCCAACCCCTTCTCCCTTGAGATCAAATCCTTCGACGAAGATCAGGAGCATCAGGCATGGGAATGGATCACGGGCAAAGCGACTCACTGATTCGTCGCTCCTTCAGCTCCTTGATGAACTGCGAAAGATGGCAAAAACGGCAGCGATGATGCTCCAACAATTCCTCCGCAGGCCCATGCATGCCTTTCGCACGTAGGTCAGAAAGCTCGTGTCTCAACGCCGTCACCTAAATTTTCGCCTACTGTTTGCCTGGCAACTTTTAGGGTTAGTCAAAACTAATCAACATTTACTGCGGCGTTTCCAGCCGAAGCGCATCAGGCTTCCCGGTGTGCCGCCGCACCTCTCTGAGGTGTCTGCATGCAAATCCGCGTCCACCGGGTTAAAGACCAGCACTCCCACCCAGCCACTCCAGGATCAAACCCGCGCTCTTCACGGATATCCCGGAAATCTCCGCCAGCTCCTCGACACTCGCTTTCTTAATCCGCTCAACACTCCCAAACTTCGTCAGCAGCAACTGTTTCTTCCTCGGCGAAATCGCCGGACAATCATCAAGCAAGCTCTCCTTCATCCGCCGACGATAGAGCAACTCATTGTAACCATTCGCAAAACGGTGCGCTTCATCGCGGATCCGCTGCAGCAGCTTCAAAGCCCCACGATCATGAGGAATCAGAATCGGCTCACTCTTCCCCGGCGTGAAAATCTCCTCGTGCTGCTTGGCCAGACCGATCACCGGCAAGTCATGCAAACCAATCCGCCGCAGCTCCTTCACCGCCGATGACAGCTGCCCTTTCCCTCCATCCACAATCACCAGATCCGGCAAAATAATCTTTGCCCGACCTTCCTTCGCCAAGCGCCGCTGAATCTCAATCACATCCTCCTGACTCTCCTTCAGGTCCGGTGCCGCATCCGAGTTCTCTAACAGAATCCGCGAGTAGCGCCGCCTCACCACTTCCGCCATCGAGGCGAAGTCATCCTGACCTTTGACCGTGCGGATCCGATAGCGACGGTAGTTCTGATTGTCCGGACGCCCCTCCGTAAAGCGCACCATCGAAGCCACGATGTGATTTGATGAAACATTCGAGATATCAAAACACTCCATCACCCGTGGCGGCCCGGCCAGACCGAGCGCCTCGCCCAAGTCCGCCAAATCCTCGACCGGCTTGACCGTCGTCGGCACCCCGCGCCCCCTCGTAAACTGCCGCGTCGGATTGATCGTCTTGCGCAGGTTCGCCACCACATCACGCAACAAGGCCGCTTTCTCAAACTGCATCTTCCCCGCCGCCGTCTGCATCTGGATCTCCAGCTCGTCGAACAACTCTCGCCGCCCCTTTCCTTCAAGAATCCGGCACGCCTCGTCCACTCGCTCCAGATACTCCTCGCGCGAAATCCGCGCCACACACGGTGCCGAGCAGTTGCGGATCACATCCGAATGGCAATGCTTGTAATCACTCTCGCCCGGCACTCGTGCCCGACACGTCCGCAGCCCCATTCGGCGATTCAACCACTCAAGCGTCGCCTTCAAAGCACTCGAATGCGCGAAGGGCCCGAAGTAGCGCGAGCCATCGTCCTTCTTCATCCGCGTCATCTGGAATCGCGGCCACGGATCATCGCGGTTCACCTTCACGAGGAAAAATCGCTTATCATCACGGAAAGCCACATTGTAGCGCGGCCGGTAGTCCTTGATGAGCTTCCCTTCTAACAAGAGCGCTTCCGCCTCGTTGCGGACTTCGTGCGTTTCGAAATCAGCAATCGTATCGATCAAGGCGCGCGTCTTGATGTCCGCCCGCGTTTTCCGGGAGGCCATGAAGTACGACGATAGCCGTTTTTTGAGATCCCGCGCCTTGCCGACGTAAATGATCGACCCAAGGCGGTCCTTCATCAGGTAAACTCCCGGCTTGTGCGAGACCCCTCGCAGCTTTTCTTTCAGATCAACGGCCACTTGCTTTTCCCCAACAGAACCCACGATCCGGGAAAACCAAACGCGAAAATTCTCTCCGATGCCGCTTTCATGAAGAGCGCCTTTTGACCACCCATCGAGCGTCCCGCCCCGACACTTGCCTAATGGGGTCCGTAGGCTAAGCTCCCTTATCCGAATGAATTGGCAACGAATCCTTACTTTCGCGGCGATCTTGTCGCCCACGAGCATCTTTGCCGCCGAGGAGGCCGAACCTGCCACCAAGCAGCTCGATTTCATCGAGATCATCGAAAAAGGCGGCCCGATGATGTTCCCGCTGGCCCTGCTTTCGATCGTCGGAATGGTGCTGATCCTCCTTTACCTGCTCACCATCCGGCGAAATGCCGTCGTCAGTGACCGCTTCATGAACACCGCCGAGGCGATGATCCGGAAGCGCGATTTCGTCGGCCTGATCGGCTACTGTCACCGCCAGAACCAATGCATGGCGAGGATCACTCAGAAGAGCCTCGAATTCATGACCAAGAACCGCGGCTCGTCCTTCAGTGAGGTCCGTGAAATCGCCGAGTCTGAAGGTTCGCGCCAGGCCGGGATGCTCAGCTCACGCATCACCTACCTCGCCGACATCGGCTCGATCGCCCCCATGGTCGGCCTGCTCGGCACCGTGCTCGGCATGATCAAATCCTTTCTCCACATCTCCCAAGGCGGCTTCGAAGGTGCCCGCCAGATGAAGCTCGCGGAAGGCGTCTCCGAAGCACTCGTCACCACCGCCACCGGACTTGTCGTCGGCATTCCCGCCCTCGTCTTCTACTCGATCTTCCGTGGCCGCGTGCAAAAATACGTGTCCGAACTGGAAGCCGCCAGCACCCACATGATGGCCATGCTTCAAGCTCAGCTCCATCTGGGCTCCCCGCATCTGCCGCAACCACCAGTCCCTCGCCACCACGAGGAATACAGTGGCCCTGTCCACTCACCCCTCGCTGACGACCGTCCCGATCTCCACGGCATCTGATGAAGTTCCAAACCCGAGAGCCAAAACCGGCGGAGATGCAGATGGCCCCGATGATCGACATCGTGTTCCTCCTGCTGATTTTCTTCATCGTCACTTGGCAGTTCTCACGCGACGAAATGGACCTCAAGATCGCCGTCCCGACTGCCGAGGAGGGTGCCGAGCCCCAACGCGTGCTCCGCGAAATCGTCGTCAATGTCCGCCCCGATGGAAGTGTTTCCGTTTGGGGAGAAACCAAGACCAAAGCCGCTCTCGGCGAAACCCTCAGGGCGATCGCCGAAGCTTCAAAAAATGCCGACGGCAAATCCAGCCAGCCGGTCCGAGTCCGTGGAGATTCCTCCACCCCCTTCCAGGAGATCGTCGAAGTCATCGATATCTGCCAAAAATCCGGCATCTGGAACATTTCCTTCGCCACCCAACGGCCCGTGGAAGGTAGCTGAGCCTTCTTGGCCCATCGCCAAAGCCCGGAAAGTCCACGAAATTTACCGCTGTGGCGGGAAGTCTCAGCCACTTTTCCCCACAAATCACCCTGCGCGCGGCGCTCCCTGACCAACAGGCGGTTCCCCGGCTTGCAAAAGCCCGCCACAGAAAGAAACTCCCGCCATGCGCCTCCTCGCCCTCGTTTTCCTGATCCCCGGCCTCCTGACGGCCCAGGAAGCTCCACGTGCTGTTCCCGTGGACCCGTATCTCCAACGCGACGTCGGCCAAGATTGGTTCCAGCACGGCCGCAACGTTTACGAATCTGCGAAGCGCACCAACGGCCCGACTCAGTTCGAACTCTACGGCCGAGCTGCCGAGATCTTCAGCCGCTACATCGGCGAGTTCCCCACCCACGAAAACACCGAAGCCGCCTGGTGGTATCTTGGACAATCCTACCGCGCCATCGGCCGACCCGATGACGCCAAGCGCTGTTTTCACTCCTTGCTCAACCGCTTCGGCAAAGGCCGCTACGCCGCCGCCGCCGCCTACAGCCTCGCCGCCGACCACTACAACAATCGCCAATACGCCCTCGCTGCGACCCTGTTTGAAAAGCTAGCCGCCATCGCGACCAAGCCTTCCGACCGTCAGCGCGGGCAGTTCTACGCCGCCCAGAGCTACGAAATGCTCAAGCAGGACCGCCAAGCCATCGCCTACTATCGCAAGCTCGTCGAAGACCCCGACCCCACCAATGGCTATCGCTCGAAAGCCGAGGTCGCCCTCGGTAGCCTCTACGCGAAAGGTGGCAAACTCGAGGAAGCGCTCCAACTACTCGGCAAAGTTGCCGTATCCACATCGACTCCCGATATTCGCGGAAAAGCCGCGCTCGAAGCTGGTGCGGTGGCCGCCCGCCTCGGCGATACCGAGCTCTCCGACAAGTATTTCAACCTGATCCTGCGCACCCCCGGCATGGAGGACTTCCGCCCGGACGCCCAGATCGCCCTGATGGCTGCCCGCTTTGATCAAAAGCGCTACCGCGAGGTGGTCACCATCTTCAGCCAATCCACCACACCCAGCAGCGGCGAACGCGAGGCCAAACGCCTGATGCTCGGAGCCCGCGCCTTCATGATGCTCGACCGCAATGCCGACGCCATGCCGCTCTTCCGCGCCATCGAGCGGCTCGAATTGCCGGACAACTCTTACGCCTTCGATGCCTCCTACTTCCGCCTTCTCTGCTTCTACCGAATCGAAGGCCGCCACCTCCTCGATCAAGTCGATGGATTCCTCGAGATCTACCGCAAGAAACATCCACGCAATCCCAAGATCCACACCGCCATGCTGATGAAAGCGGAAACTCTCTTCGCCGAGGGCAAGCCGACCGAAGCCGCCGACGTCTATCGCGATATCGATTCCACCCTACTCTCCGAAAAGAACCGTCGCGGCATGCTCTATCAACGCGGCCGCTGCCTCGCCGATGCCAAGGACCCGGAAGGCGCCATCAAGTCTCTCAGCGACTTCATCACCAACTATCCCGAGGACGAACGAGTGACGACCGCCCGAGCAACCCGCGCGATCGCTTACGCCACCACCGGCCAATCCGGACTCGCGATCGCCGACTTCCAGAAAATCATCGAGACCACCAAAGACGACAAGCTTCTGACCCTCGCCTACATGGAAAGTGCCGACATCAGCAAACAAGCCAACGACTTGGATGCGATGATCAACTACTACCTCGCTTTCTTCAAAGAAGTCCCAAATTCCGGCGATGACGCCGTGGCCAAAGCGAGTTACTGGGCTGGCTGGGCCATGGTGAAAAAGAACCGAGGCGCCGAAGCGATTCCCTACCTTGAACGAGCTCGCGAACTCTCTCCCAAATATTACGACAAGCATGCCGGTCTCCTCCTATGCCTCGTTCATCTCTCACAGAAGAAGCCCACCGAGTTGATCGCCGAACTCGAGATCGCCATCACCAAGGGCTACGCTCTCAACCTCCCCGACCAACTCATTCGCTGGGCGGCTGATCAGGCTTTCAACCGTGGGGATTTCCTCAACTCCGCCCGCTTCTACGATCTCATCGCCGACGACGAGAACCCCGAACTCGCCCCAAAGGAAATCTGGCGTTTCCTTGGCAAGGCGCGCAATCAATCCAACGACCCCACGGGCGCACTCATCGCCATCGACCACGCTCTTGAACAGGATGCCGACCCCGCCTGGCAGGCCGACGGCCTCGACGACAAAGGCCGCGCGCTCTACATGCTCAAGCGCTACGACGAAGCCATGAAAGCCGTCGAAGAAGGCCTCGCCCTCCGCCCCGAGGGCCGTGTCGGAGCCAGCCTGCACATGCTCCGGGGAGAGATCTACGAAGCCCAAGGCAACATCACCGAAGCAATCCGCTCCTACGTGCTCCCCGTCCAGCTCATGGCAGATAGCGACCAGGCCGTGAAACCCAGAGCCTTGAAGAAGCTCATCACTGCCCTCAAGGAGGACGGCCAGAACGATGCCGCTCAGCGCTATCAGGAAGAGTTCGATCGCAAGTATCCCGGCTGGAAAGAGTAAGCCATCTCACGACACTCGGGTTAGTGCGCGCTCCGCTTTTGAATGAGAGGAGCACCAGTTCTTTTAGTTCCTGAAATCCCGACTCGGCCCCAAACCACTGCTGGCTTCGGTCACGGCTGAAGCGGACCGGGATGATTGATCTTACTCGCATTGCGGGCCGCTCCGGGAAATTCAGCGTGTGGATTTCCGCCCGCCCCTTTCTCCCAATGCAACACTTTACCGTCTTTGATGCGTGGCTCGCCATGGCGACTAGGAGTCGGATTCTTCGGAATCGTGTCGCCAGTTTCTTCTGTCCATGCCTTGACGAACTTGCGGCCTTGCGCGACCGCTTCGGCGTAGGCGGCCTGACCGGCGAGGTTGGTGAGTTGTGCCGGATCCTTGCGCAGGTCGTAGAGTTCCTCAGCCGGATACGGATTGGCAAAGGTCTGCCAGTGAGCGTCCGTGGTTCGACCCGCGGCGTGGGCCTGCCACAATTCCTTGCCTGCCGGATAGGTGGTGTCAGATTCGGAACAAAGGTTCATCTGATGGGGGTAAGCGTTGCGGATGTAAGCGAAATCACCCCAGCGCACGAGTCGCGAGTGGTTGCGATAGACGTGCCAGTTTTGCTCGGAAAAAATAAGCTCCCGAACACTCGCTTTGGGATCTTTGAGAATCGGCACGAAACTCTGGCCCTGAATGCATGCAGGAGCTTCAACTCCGGCAAGCTCCAGACAAGTGGCACTGAGGTCGATGCTACTGACAAAACTTTCTGTTACCGCCGCTTGTTCCACCAGCGGCGGGTAGTGAACGACCCACGGCGTCTTGATGCCGCTGTCATAAAGCCGACTCTTGGCGCGGGGAAAGGGGCGGCCATTATCCGAGGCCACGACGATAAAGGTGTTTTCAAGCACCCCCTGGCGTTTGAGCTCCGCCACGACCCGACCGACGAAATGATCAAAGCGGCTGACCTCGTGGTAGTAGAGAGCCAGATCCTCGCGGGAGGCCGGGCTATCCAAGTTGTAAGGCGGCACGATCACCTCGGCGGGATCGTATTGCGGCGCATCGTCGGTGATCGTCCATCCTCGGTGTGCATCGTTGGCGGCAAACCAAAAAAAGAACGGCTTATCCTTGGGCCGCTCACGCAGGTGTTCGACCCAGTCGGACGAGCCGCCTGGCCCGCCTCCGCCAGTGATCCGATCGAATGCCCGGTCCTGTTTTCCGAACATGTGATTTTTCCCGGCAAGCACGGTGTAGTAGCCAGCCTCGCGAAGCAACGCCGGGAAGCGCACCTGATCGTCTGGCAGACTCGAATGCAGCTCCGGGGCCCCAGTGTTGTGCGGGTAGCGGCCGGTGATGATGCTGCACCGGCTCGGGCTGCAACTGCTAATGGTCAGGTAAGCCCGGTCAAAACGCATGCCACTGCCCGCGAGTTGGTCGATGTGTGGCGTCTGAATTACTGGGTGCCCGTAGCAGCCGTGATCCTCCTGAGAGATATCGTCGGAAAGGAAAAAGACGAAGTTGGGACGGGAAGCACCCGTCGCGACGAAGACGCTACCGAGGAACACGAGAGCAGCGTGGAAATAAGGCCGAATCTTCACAAACCGAAGTCTCCTGCATCGGCCCCGTCGAGTCAAACGCTGGTGTTTGGGTTACAACACGAAATCCGTTCCAGCGAACTTCCATAAAGATCCAGAACAGCCCCATAAGCCTTGTGCCCTTGTTCTTTACACTTCCACGCGGCGGCATTCGACACCTTGGTCGAAAACTGCAGACTCCACGACTAGCCGGACGAGGGCTACCTTAAGGAACTGCTGAGCGTCTTTCCCGGCATCACCGAGGTAGGCTTGGCCATGTAGGCCGGTGCGCGATGGAGCCTTTCGTGATCTCTACGCCCCAGATTTCAGACACACCCATCACCTTGAGGGCAGATGTGGGACTACAAACTCTTTCCCTCCGAAACGTCGTCAGTAGAAGGTGATGCAAGCGCTAGCGGTGGATTCACCGATGCCACCGAGGGTGGCGGCGGCGGCGTTGCCACGGTCGCCATCCCCGGCACATTGGCACCCGGGGCTTTCACCCATGCAGGGGCCTTCGGCGTGACGTCGGCATAGATGGCCACCAAAGCCATGCCGATCAAGCCCACCAATCCAGCATAGCCCGCAGTCATCGCGGTGGTCATGGCGACGACGAAGGGCGTGAAGATCAAAAGCCCGACCACCATGAAACTTGGCTTCACTTCATAGGCGTGAACCACCAAGCGCAGTCGCGATCTCGCCAGGCCCAGCCCCATCAGCACGAAGCAAAAGGTCGCGGCGAATGCATTGAGGTGCCAGAACACCCTCGATTCGCCTTTATGGATCAGGGTCGCATAGATCGCGACACCTCCCGAAATGCTGGCTGATGCGATGAACAAAAGCATCGTCGCGATCCGTCCGCCCAGTCCACGAAATGACGAAGCACCAATCGCCCCCGCGCCCATCACCGCCGACAGAGCCATCACCGTCATCGTGCAGGCGACATCACGGATCAATTCCACGCCACCGATCTGATAGCGGACGATCACATACGGCAGCAGCGAGAACAGGGTTAGAACGCTGAGTGACCAGAGGCTGAAGAATTTCCCACGGACGACTTTCCATCGGCTGAGTTTGGTCAGCAGGAGGAGTTCATGATTTCCTTCATCCAGTTCTTGCCCCATCAGCACCAATCCCCCGAGCGGCATGATCACCGCGCAGATGACAGTGATTGCCAGCCACAACGGGCCGGAGGAAACGAGCATCTCCAGGTTCAGCATGCCGATCACTTCGGAAAAGCGATCCTGAGCTCCCGTCTGAAACTCAAGAATCACCGCTCCTACCGCCAGCACGTGCACGCCGAGAAACGGGATCACGAAGCTACCACGCCGCATGTTCTGGCGCATCTCTTTCACCAGCATCGGCCCGAAGCGGTCAGGCAGGTCATGTTTCATCACGGCTTCCACGCCTTGCATGATCGACAATTCCGCCACCCGCCGCAAGCCGCCAGCTTGCTTGCACCTCGTTTTCACGAAACATGGCTTCGTGAAGACTCGCTGAGATCACCCACCGAGAAACCTGCCGCCCCCTGAAATCCCAGGATTTAAGACGACTTCTTTTCGAGTTCGGCGTAAGGAGTGGTATCGCAGGATAAATCACCCGTGGCGAACTGCATGCCATTAAGGATGAATCCGAGTAGTTCCGGCCTCTCGAACGTTTGAGCGTTGTGGGAAGGCGAACAGAAAAACACTCGGCCCTTATTGTGCTTCTTCACCCACGCCATGTAGCGCGGAAGTTTCTCCAATCCTTTCAGTCGTTTATCCGGCTTGAGCGCATCGAGTTTCAGCTCCAGCAGAGGATGGAAGTCCAGCTTCGCGTAAGCACGGTTCATGATGTAGGGCTCATCAACATAGACAAATGGCTTCCCCCCAAATGGCTCAAGCATCGGATGGCCGGCACTGACCGGATAGAGCGTGATTTCCTGCTGCGGCGGATGGAAGTCGAAGCTACCGCCGACGACGGCACTGAACTCATCCGAATAGGAAAAGTTTGCAATAGCGCCGTGAAGCAACACCAATCCTCCACCATCTGAAACGTAGTTGACCAAGCTTTGGTAAAGCTTGCTGGCCAGTGCTTCCCGCTCCTTCAGCGGCATGCCGGCATATTCACCGCCAAACTCCTTCATCTTGTTGATCAGCACATCGCGGAACAGGTCGCGGTCCTTGCCATCGGGGCAGTTATTATTGAGCACAATGGCGTCGTATTTGCTGATATTCTCAGGAAGGAACTCCTTGATGTCCTTACTTTCCACCGAACGGTAAGCGCCGGTCTTTTCCCCGAGTAGCTTGACCACGGCGGTGGTGTGAGGAATGCACCAGTGTTTGAAGCCGGTGTTCATCGTAAAGATGAGAACCTTTCGCTCCTTCTTCGCCTTTGCCTGCCCCTCCTTTGGGGCAACCGCCATCACTTTCGCTTGCCACTCCTCGCTCATTTCAAAGGCCGGAAGCCTCTCAGCATGGAGGGCATTCTGAAGTGAACCAATTAACGCGAACGCTGTAAAAAGAGCGAGTTTCATGTCCCCGATTGGATGAAAGTTTCCGCCGCTCGTCGAGTGTTTAAAGCGGCACCAGAAACTCGGCCCGCATCCGATTTTCACCTCACGGAAATCAACCCGCGAATCCGTTTGAGGGAAGCCCCTTCACTCCGAGCCCGCGAATCACCAGCAGGCGCCCGGCATTTTCCTCGACCTCACTTTTATGAATCCCAGTCGTCACGTAAAGATCCGCCAGATCGGGGCCACCAAAGGCGCATGCCGTCGTTTCCAAACACGGCAGATCAATCTTCCGCAACTCCTCACCGCTCTCCGGCGAGAAACATGCGACGCAGGCCCCATGGCAAAACGCGATCCAGAGATTGCCGTCCGCATCGATCGTCATGCCATCCGGTGAGGAGTCGTGATGGGCGGTATCAATCACACTCCGCATGTTACTCAGATGGCCGTCAGCATAATCAAATGCGAGCACCTCCTTGCGCGGAGTGTCGATGTAGTAACATGTCTCACCCTTGGCATTCCAAACGATGCCGTTCGAATTCGTCACCGGGCCAAAGACTTCGTGGATCGAGCCATCGTGATCGAGACGATAAAGCCGAGCGTCGCCCGTCTTTTTCGCCAAGCTGATCGTCCCGGCAAAGAACCGTCCGTCCGGCGAGCACTTGCCGTCATTGAACCGGTTGTCGGCCTTGTCCGGCTCCGGATCGCCGATCGCGGTGAGCGCTCCGCTTTCCGGATCGAGGAAATGGAAGCCCTTGTCACCCGCGATCACCAAGCCCCCCGCCTCGCGCGGAACCACCGTGCCGACCCGCTCGCCGACGTCCCAGAATTTTTCCTCACCAGTTGCCGGATCAAAGCGAATCACGAGATGGCCCTCGATATCAACGTAGTAAAGCGCCGCACCCCACCAAATCGGTCCTTCCCCCCATTTCGAACAAATCTCCCCAACGGTTTCGACTTTCATGTGGCAGAAGCCTATTTCGACAGGCAGCACGTGCGCAACCGCCGACTTGCTGGCGGAAAAGGGATTTGTCATAAGCATCAATTGGCGCTATTACCATCGGGCCTCGAAATCACTGAATTCCAGACTTTCGTAGAAGCCTCATGACTCGCCGCCACGCCGTTCTCCGACTGATCTTCGGTTCCTTGCTCGCCTTCACTCTCAGCGTCTCAGCGCAATGGGAGGAGAAGACGATCAATGGCCGTGGATACGTGAGCACGAGCTCGATGAAAACCTACTATGGCTTCAATTCACTCAGCCAAAGCGGTAAGGAGATTACTCTCAAAAAGCAAAGCCCCAAGGACCCGAAACGCGGCATCCTTGTCACTATGAGGGACGGGTCGCAGGAGTGCCTGATGAATGGCGTGAAATTCGTTTTCACCTACCCTGTCATTTCCTCCGGTGGAAAGACCTGGATCTCTAAGATGGACCTCGTCAAGCTTGTCCATCCCGTGCTCATGCCTGGCGACATTCGCGAAGCCGCCAACTTTCGCACCGTGATCATTGATCCCGGTCATGGAGGAAAGGACCCCGGTGCCACCAACAGCCTCGGCACCGAGGCATCCTACAACCTCAAGGTCAGCATGTATTTGAAGGAGATCCTCGAGAAGAGTGGCTTCAAAGTCATCATGACGCGCGACAGCAACCGTTACCTCACGCTTCAGCAACGTGTCGATGTCGCCAATCAGTCCAGAGAAAACGCGATCTTCATTTCCATTCACCACAACTCCGGACAGTCCGCCGCCCGTGGGATTGAGACCTTCACCCTGTCCCCTGTCGGAGTCGCCCACTACGGCAGCAACCTCAAAGCCAGCGACCTGCAAGCCCGCACCGGAAATTTCCACGACTCCGCCAATGTCGCACTCGCCACGGCGGTTCATGGCACGCTTCTCACAACCCTTAAGGATGAGAAGACCAAGAAGGCCTACACACTGGACCGCGGCATCAAGCGCGCGCGATTCAGCGTGCTCTCCGGCGTGAAACATCCATCCATTCTCGTTGAGTGCGGCTTCATGACCCACTCGTATGAAGCGCGGCTAATCAACGACACCGGCTATCAAAAGACGGTCGCCAAATCGATCGCCTACGCCATCCAGCGCTACCGCTCGGCAGTTGGTGTCAAGAAGGGCTGAGAGAGTTGGCGTGTTCCGCGAGCGCCACTCGTCAAATCCCCAAAATCTCCGCCGTCGCCTCCTTCGGACGGTAAGTCATCAACTCCGGTTCACCGTCCGTGATCAGCACCGTGTGCTCAAAGTGCGCGGAAGGCATGCGGTCCTCAGTGATGACCGTCCAGCCATCATCCAAAATTCTCACCCGTCCAGTGCCAAGATTCACCATCGGCTCGATCGCCAGAATCATGCCCGGCTCAAGAATCGGTGTTTTACCTTGCGGCCGGTAGTTCGGCACCTGCGGCTCCTCGTGCAGTTCGCGCCCGACACCGTGGCCGACAAATTCCCTAACCACCGCGAAACCCAGTGGCTTGACGTGCGCTTCAACCGCACCACAAAGCTCCGCCAAGCGCAGTCCTGCCCGCGCTTTGTCGATCGCCGCATAAAGAGACTCTTCCGTCGCCTTGAGCAATCGCTTGGTCTCGATCGGAATCTCACCCACAGCCACAGTCGTCGCGTTGTCACCGATGAAGCCGCTTTTCACAATGCCCACATCGATCTTAAGAATATCACCCGGCTGAATCCGTCTCTCACCTCCGATGCCATGAACGACTTCCTCGTTCACGGAAATGCAGGTCTGGCCGGGAAATCCACGATAACCCAGGAAAGCACTTTTGCATCCGTGCTCACGCATCAACTCGCCAGCGAGTTGGTCGATCTCACCAGTCGTCCTCCCAGGTTGCACTGCCTTCGCCAAGTCCTGAAGGATCTGACTGGCAACCGCACCTGCGATGCGCATTTTATCAATTTCCTGCGGAGTCTTGATTCGGATTTTATGCCTTCTGGCCATCTAATGGGATTCCTCGGACAATTTTAAGAAGCTCATCCGTCACCTTGTCCATCGGTGCGGAGGCGTCGCAGCTTATCAAGCTGCCGACGGAGGCATAACGCTCGATCACCGGCAAGGTGTGAAGCGTAAACTCATTAAGGCGGGATAAAAAATTCTCCAAGCTATCGTCCCTCCGTGGTCCGGCCTTACCACCGCACTTGGGACAATGTCCATGATCAACAAGATCAGCCTTTTGTCCCGACCACCGGCAATCCGGACACTCCACCCGTCCCTCAATCCGGGCGACGAGATCCTTCTTCGGTACTTCGAGGGAAATGGCGGCATCCACCTGCTCGCCGTGTTGGGCAAGCCACTGGTTGAGAAACTCAGCTTGCCCGATGGTCCTGGGAAATCCATCGAGCACCCAGCCATCACGATGGTTCTCAAGCCATGGCTCGATGATGGAACCCATCAGCGCGTCTGAAACATAGCCACCCCTCTCAAGGATCGGCTCCGCGACTTGACCAGCCGGAGTGCCATTCTCCACTGCTTCCCTCAGCAACGCTCCGGTGCTGAGGTAGGGGAGATTCAGCGAACTCGCCAGACGCCGACCCTGAGTCCCCTTTCCGGAGGCCGGAGGTCCAAGCAGGATCAGGTGCGGGCCCATGGCGTCACTTGGCCATCCAAGCAACTGCGCCAATCACCAGCAGCAATCCAATGAATGCCCAGAGATAGACAATCGCGGTGCTGGAAGTTGGACCTGTGGTGCCTTGTGCGAGGCGATCGTAGCGACCCTTCAGCTTACCCTTGCGGAGGAAGCCGTCGTAGTGGCGCTGCAATAGGTGCGTTTCAACCTGACGCATCACGTCAAGCACCACACCCACAAGAATCAGCAAGCTCGTCCCACCGAAAAACTGAAGCACCATCGATCCCGGAGGAAGTCCGACGATCGCACCCACGGCAAGAGGCACACAGAAAATCAAGGTCAGGAAGATCGCACCCGCGAACGTCAGGCGGGTCATCGTAAAGTCGAGGAAGTCCGCGGTGGGCTTGCCAGGACGCACCCCCGGGATGTAGCCGCCGTTGCGCTTCAGGTCTTCCGAAATCTGGGAAGGCTGGAACATCGTCGCCACCCAGAAGTAGGAGAAGAAGAAGATCAACACCGCAGCGAGCACGTAATACCAAGTCCCACCAAGCAGCGCCTCACGCATCGTCACCGCCCATGAAGCCGTCGGAAACACCTGAGTCAGGATGATGGTCGGCAGCGTCAAAACGGCCGTCGCGAAAATGATCGGCATCACACCCGCGTAGTTCACCTTGAGCGGCAAGTATTGGGTCTGGCCACCGAACTGCTTACGACCAACCACACGCTTGGCATACTGGATCGCGATCCGCCGTTGCGCCTGGGTGATGGCGATGGTTCCCGCGATCACGATCAGAAGCATGGCGATCATCACCACTAACATCATCACCTCAAAAGAGCTGGCACCTTCCCGCTGAACGAAATACTGCCAAGTTTGGAACATCGCACCGGGCAGAGCCGCAATGATGTTCACCGTAATAATGATCGAAGTGCCGTTACCGATTCCGCGCTCGGTCATTTGGTCACCGATCCACATGAGCAAAAGTGTGCCCGAAACGATCGTCAGCACCGTAAGGACCTGCCATGCCATGGTTGGATTCGGCACCAAGTCACGACCGAGGTCCTGCATCACCGCCCCAATGCCGTTCATGTAAGGAATGCTCTCAGGCGTAAGAAGCGAACGAGCCACAAACACCCCCTGAACCAAAGCGATACCGATCGTGATGTAGCGGGTGTATTGCGTGATCTTCTGACGCCCGCCATCCTCACGGGCGAGGCGGGAGAGCTTCGGCACCACCGCCGTCATCAACTGCACCATGATCGATGCCGAGATATACGGCATGATCCCGAGAGCAAAGACACCCGCCTGCTGAAGGGCACCACCGGAGAAAATCCCCAGAATCGCCTGCAAGCCACCGGCCTGGTCCGCACTCTGATTCTTTTTTGCCGCTTCCATCCATGCATCGATGACAGTGGCATCGACGCCGGGCAGAGTGACATGGACACCGAGACGCACGATCACGATCATAGCGAGCGTGAAGAGAATGCGGTCGCGGAGTTCGGGAACCTTCCAGGTATTCGCGAATGCTGAGATCATGGGTATGCTAAGTCGAAAATGGGGTGCTCTTATGAACGCGTTGAGGAAGCGATCAATCGCTTCCTCAACAAATCAGGGTTTCATGCCTCGTCGGACACTTACTCGCCAGCGGGTGTCTCAACTTTGCCGCCAGCCTTCTCGATCTTTTCACGAGCTGAGGCACTGACGGCATCCACGGCGATCGTCAGCTTCTTGCTGATCTCACCTTGGCCAAGAATCTTGACGATGTCGGTGTTCCGGCTGACGAGTCCCATCTCACGAAGGATCTCCTCGCTGACCGTGGCACCGTCCTCAAAGGCCTTTTCAAGTTGGGCGACGTTCACCACCGAAACGGTGGTTTTGAAGTTGTAGTTATTGAAGCCCTTTTTGGGAAGACGACGGTGAAGGGGCATCTGGCCACCTTCGAAACCAGGACGAACCGAGCCGCCGGAGCGGGCCTTCTGCCCCTTGTTTCCTTTACCCGAAGTCTTACCTTGACCGGAACTTTCACCGCAGCCGAGACGCTTGACACGGTGCTTGGAGCCCTTGTTCGGGCTGAGTGTATGAAGTTTCATGATACAGAATTTCGATGTGCGATATTAGATCGACTCTTTCTTCTTTTTGCCACGACCGGAGAGGATCTGGTCGCGGGTGCGGAGCAGTGTCAGCGCCTTGAGGGTCGCTTTCACCACGTTGGCGTGGTTCTGAGAACCGAGTGACTTGGCCAGCACGTTCTTGATGCCAACGGCTTCACAGACGGCACGGACACCACCACCAGCGATGATTCCCGTTCCCGGAGAAGCAGGCTTGAGAAGCACTTTGCCACCACCGTATTCGGCCTGAATCTCGTGAGGAATCGTTCCATCGACGATGTTCATTTTGACAAGCTGCTTGCGACCGGACTCGGATGCCTTACGGATGCAGTCAGCCACTTCGTTTGCCTTGCCATAGCCGAGGCCCACTTTGCCTTCCTTGTCGCCGATAACGACGAGGGCGGAGAAGCTGAAGCGGCGACCACCTTTGACGACCTTGGCGCAGCGGTTGATAAAGACGACCTTCTCGGTCACCTCCTTACCGTCGACCATCGGAGCGGCACGTTCTTCACGTGGGCGACCACCACGGCCACCGCCGCGGTTCTGGCCAAATGGAGGACGACCGCCTTGTCCACCTTGATAGTTGCCTTGTCCACCGGAGCCGGCGACCGGTCCGATAGCAGCACCACCTTGCTCAGTTTTAGGAGCTTCGGATGGGGCGGGAGAGGCAGGAGTTGATTCGTTTGTCACCATGACAGATAGGGTCGGAAATTAGAACTTAAGGCCAGCTTCGCGGGCAGCTTCGGCGAGAGCTTTGATCTTGCCATGATAGAGGTGGCCGCCGCGGTCGAAGACCACGGCGCTGACATTGGCTTCTTTGGCGCGCTCGGCGACAAGTTGGCCAACTGTTGCCGCACAAGCAACGTTCGATGCTGCCTTTTCGACAGATTTGTCGAAAGTCGAGGCAGACACGAGGGTCTTGCCGGCAGTATCGTCGATGATTTGGGCGTAAATGTGCTGGTTCGAATAATGGACAGCGAGGCGTGGACGCTCGGGTGTTCCGAGGACCTTCCTGCGGATCCGCTTGTGGATCCGCGTGCGCACTTCCTTGCGATTGAGATGGCTCATGATTTATGGATGGGTGCGGGTTGTTATTTGCCGACGCTCTTGCCTTCCTTCCGGCGAACACGTTCTCCGGCGTAGCGGACACCCTTGCCCTTGTATGGCTCCGGCTTGTAATAGTTGCGAACTTCAGCCGCAAACTGACCGACCAATTGCTTGTCGATACCTTCCACCTTGATCTTGGTGTTATCGGCGACGCTCACGGTAAGTTCAGATGGGATCGGGTGAAGAATCGGGTGCGACTTGCCGAGGGCGAGGTCGAGATCCTGACCCTTGACGGCGGCACGAAGACCGACGCCCTGGATTTCAAGTTCCTTGATGAAACCTTCGGACACGCCGATGATCATGTTGTTCACCAGGCTGCGAACCGTGCCGTGAAGGGCGCGGTGAACGCGAAGTTCGGATTCGCGACTGACGACAACGGTGCTGTCCTCAGTGCTGACGTTGATGCCGTTTGGCAGTGCAAAAGCAAGTTTGCCTTTGGGGCCTTCGACGCTGACCTGGCGGCCGGCGAGGCTGAGCTTCACCTTGTCGGGCAAGGCGATTGGTTTAAATCCAACTCGTGACATGGTAGTTTGTTCCTTTCTCGTGTTGGGGGTTTACCAGACGTTGGCGATGATTTCGCCACCGAGGCGTGAGCGCTTGGCAGCCATACCGGACATCACACCTTTTGGAGTGGAGACGACCGCGATCCCGAGACCGTTAAGCACACGTGGAATGTCGTCGGCACCTGCATAGACGCGGCGACCTGGCTTCGAGATGCGCTTGAGGTCGGTGAGGACCGAGCGGCCATCGACATAGCGTGCCTTCACCTTGATTTGGGGATACTTCTCGGTCGTGACGACTTCGTAGCTCCAGATGTATCCCTCTTCCTGAAGAACCTTGGCAATATCGGCCTTGATACGGGAAAAGGGTGCGGAAAATTCCTCGTTACCGGCGCGGCAGCAATTCTTGAAGCGCGTCAGGAAGTCGGAGATAGGGTCGGAGAGAACGGCCATGATGGTGTCTTCTATTTAAGTTTCTTGGGGTTCTCAGGCAGCAGCACCTTCGGTGGCTTCATCCTTTTTGAGATCACGGAACGGCATGCCGAGTTCGGCAAGCAGTGCACGACCTTCGTCGTCGGTCTTCGCGGAGGTCACGAAAATGAGGTCGAAGCCGATCTGGCGTTTGATTTGATCGAGCTCGATTTCCGGGAAAATCGTCTGATCGGCGAATCCGACGGCGTAGTTACCGCGGCCATCAAAGCTCTTCGAACCGATACCGCGGAAGTCACGGATGTTCGGTGCGGTAATGTTGATGAAGCGGAAAAGGAACTCCCACATGCGCTCACCACGGAGGGTGACGCGGGCACCGAGCGGCTCACCGGCACGGAGCTTGAAGTTCGCAACCGCCTTCTTCGAGAAGGTGATCGATGGACGCTGACCGGTGATCTTGGCGATCTCGGAGACGGCGTCGTCAACGGCGACCTTGCGGTCGGGGGCTTTGCCCATGCAAGTGGTGACCACGATTTTCTCGAGGACAGGCACCTGATGAGGATTGGTGTAGCCGAGCTTCTTGGTCAAAGCCGGGACTACCTTCTCCTTGTAGTGTTTCTGTAGGATTGGGGTACTCATTTGGTTTCAGCGGGTCAGCGCTTTGTTTACGCTTAAGCGCGGGCAGCGATCCATGGACGGCCAGCGGACCATCCAAGGAACTCAGCCCAGTTTCTTAACATTGGAAATATGGACGGGACCGTCTTGCTCCAAGATGCCACCATCAGGGTTGACTTCGGAGGGGCGAGTAGCCTTCTTGATCTTGCGGGCACCTTCGACGATCACCTGCTGCTTGGTAGCGTTGACCACCATCACGGTGCCACGCTTGCCTTTATGGTTACCGGCGATGATTTCGACTTCGTCACCCTTTTTTACGTGAGTCTTCATGGAAAATTCTGCGTTTGGCGGTTCAGAGGACCTCGGGAGCGAGGGAAACGATCTTCATGAATTGCTTTTCACGAAGTTCACGAGCCACGGGTCCGAAAATACGGCTACCCCTGGGGTTGTTGTCCTTATCGATGATGACGATCGCGTTGCCGTCGAAACGGAGGATCGAACCATCAGTGCGGCGGATGGGAGCAGCGGTGCGGACGACCACCGCCTTGACGACCGAGCCCTTCTTGACCGAAGCGGTCGGGATTGAGTCGCGGATGTGGGCAGTGATGATGTCACCGACATCGGCGCTACGCGAGCGCTTGCCGAGGACACCGATCATCTTGGCGGAACGGGCACCGGTATTATCGGCGACCTTCACAAGGGATTCCATTTGGATCATGGCGGAGAAATGCGTGAGTTTGAAAACGCGCGGGGCGTTAGTGGGTAAGAATTTCCTGAAGAGCCCAGCACTTGAGCTTGGAAACAGGCTTGGTTTCAACGATCCGCACCTTGTCGCCGATCTGGGCTTCGCCCTTTTCGTCGTGCACGTAGTATTTCTTGGACCGCTTGACGATCTTGTTGAAGCGTGGGTGAGGAACACGAGCAACGTGCTCGACCACAAGGGTCTTGTTCATCTTGTTGGAAACGACCACGCCAACGCGAGTCTTGCGAAGGTGGGGACGGGATTCCTGTTGGGTCTCGCTCATGGAAGATAAATGGTAATGAATGGGTTCGCTCAGGCCTGATTGAGGCGGGCTTTCAGGTAGGTCATCACCCGTGCAGTATCGCGACGGACGATGCGGATCCTGGAGGAATTCTCAAGCTGACCGGTGGTCTGCTGGAGGCGGAGGTTGAAGGCTTCTTCCTTGAGGTCGCGAAGCTTTGCTTCGAGTTCTTTCAGGGTAAGTTCGCCGAGCTTGTTTTTGGTCGTGGCCATGGCTGCAATAAGTTTCGGTTATGGCTCAGGAATGGGGATTACGGACAACGAAGCGTGTCTCGATCCCGAGCTTGTAGGATGCGAGGCGCATGGCTTCGCGGGCTTGTGATTCCGGCACGCCGGAAACTTCGAAAAGCATGTTGCCTGGGCGGATCACGGCGACCCAGCCTTCAACCGCACCCTTACCTTTACCCATCCGGGTTTCAGGTGGGCGCGAGGTGATCGACTTGTGGGGGAAGATCCGGATCCAGACCTTTCCTTTACGTTTAAGGAAGCGGTTGATCGCGATACGACAGGCTTCGATCTGACGGTTCGTCATCCAACCGCGTCCGAGCGCCTGGAGACCGAAGTCACCGAAAGCGACGGTGGTTCCGCGTTGCGCGTTGCCGGAGCGGCTTCCGCGGTGCGTTTTACGGAACTTCGTCCGTTTGGGCATCAATGGCATGGCTTAGTCCTCCTTGAAAAGTTATTGGTTAAAGGGAAATTCAGGCTTGTGGGGCTGGAGCTGGCGCTGGGCGATTTCCACCGCCACCTCCGTCGTTGTTCCTCGGACGGCGAGGACCGCGCTCGCGGCGCTCGTTGCGATCGCCACGTGGGGAAGGTCCTTGATCGGCATCTTCCTTCTTGTTCACCCAGCACTTCACGCCGATCACACCATAAACAGTGCGAGCTTCGGCGAAGCCATACTCGATCGGAACACGAAGGGTCTGAAGTGGCACCTTGCCCTCGCGATAAACCTGCGAACGGGCGATGTCCGCACCACCGAGGCGACCTGCGACCCGAAGACGGATGCCTTCAGCACCAAATTCCATGGCGGTCTGCACGGCGCGCTTCATGGCGCGACGGAAAGAAATACGACGCTCAAGCTGAACGGCGACCTGCTCGGCAACGAGCTGGGCATCGAGCTCGGGCTTGCGAATCTCGACGATGTCGATCTTGACCTGAGCGTCCTTGCAGACCTTGCTGAGATCGGCGGTCATGCGCTCGATTTCCGAACCTTTGCGACCGATGATCAAACCGGGGCGCGAAGTGTGGAGAGTGACGCGGACGCTGGCCCAAGCACGTTCGATCACCACTTTGGAAATGGCCGCGAACTGAAGTCGATCCGAGATATACTTCCGGATTTTAAGGTCTTCGTGAAGCTTGGTGGTGTAATCCTTGCCGGATGCATACCACTTCGAACGCCAGTCCTTATTGACGGCGAGACGGAAAGCGATGGGGTTGACTTTTTGGCCCATAATGAGATTCGTGTTCGGGATTGGGGATCAGGCTTCGACCTTCTTGGAAACGTTGACGCGCTTGCTACGGGCCTCCTCTTCTGGAGCTTCGGCGAGCGTGATGAAAATGTGGCTTGTGCGCTTAATGATGGCTCCAGCGGACCCGCGAGCACGTGGCTTGTGGCGCTTCATGGTTGGCCCCGCACCAATGATGGCCTCCTTGACGATCAGAGTGTCAACATCGAGAGAAAAGTTATTCTCGGCGTCAGCGATCGCCGTCTTGAGGGTCTTGTTGATGAGTTGGGCAGACTTCTTCGGGGTGAAGGTGAGAATGTCCAGTGCTACGGAAACAGGAAGTCCCTGGATTGCGCGGGCGACGTCACGGGCTTTCTTTGGGGAGACGCGGACGTGTTTGGTGGTGCTCTTTACTTCCATCGTGGTCGTAGGTGAGAAGGTTGCTTGGGGCCTGGTGGCGGATTATTCGGTTTCTAGAATGGCGAGGTCACCGAGTCTAACGGGGCCTTGGCTGGCCTCGAGAGTCTCGACGAAGGCACCGGAGATCGAGCGACGGACGTCGGCAATGATCACGGTGCCATAGGCTTGGTCGCCTCGGAAGAGGCGGTAGTTAGTTCCGATCCGAGTTCCCTGAGTGTCACCAATATTGAGGACAAGCAGGCCGCTTTCGGGATCGATGCTCATAACTTTTGCGCGGTTAGCGGTTCCAGCTTGAGCTGCGGGGGCGGGCTTCTGGCGCAGTTCGAGGACTTCGTCAAGCTCGCGCATGGCAGTTTCTAAACGAAGTCGTGAATCGGGATCAGCGGCAACCGCTGTTCTGAGGTATTCGTTGAGGACTCCGTTGAGTTGCATCGCACCGCTTTCGAGACGGGAAATGCGTTCGTTGAGGATCTGAATGTCGGCTGTCGCCTGGATCAGGCGTTCGTCACCACCGTTGAGAAGGTCACGTCCGAGAGCCTCTAGGTGACGGCGCACCTGAGCGAGTTGTTCGGATGCTTCCTTTTCGGCACGGTTGGCCTCGGCAATCCCCTGCTCCAGAGCTTTGTTGCGGCGCTGGAGTTCTCCAACGATGCTTTCAAGGTCAGAGCGGTCCGCCTGAGCCAGGCACGCACCAGTCCCGACCAGCAACCCGAGGGCGGCGGTGGCGAGGGATCGGATGACGACGCGTTGGAACATGGCGGAAACTTTAAACTCCAATTTCTGAACTCCAAGAAAGGCAGCAGGGCTGAAACTGACGTTGGAGCGTGGATTTCGAATCTTCGTTTGGAGTTTAAAGTTAGGAGTTAGAGTTTTATTTCTTACCGATACCTCCGTGGGCACGGAAGATGCGGGTCGGTGAGAATTCACCAAGCTTGTGGCCGACCATGTTTTCCGTGACATACACGGGAACGAAGGTCTTGCCGTTGTGCACGGCGAAGTTCAGACCGACGAAGTCAGGAGTGATCATGGAAGCGCGGCTCCAGGTCTTGATCGGCTTCTTGTCATCGGCCTCGATGGCCTTGTCGATCTTGGCCAGAAGCTTCTGGTCAATGTAGGGGCCTTTCTTAAGGGAACGTGGCATGGTTCAGTAATTCGTTGAGGTTTGACTTAGCGCTTCTTCTTGCGGCGCTCGATGATGAAGGTTCCAGTTGGCTTCTTCGGCTTGCGGGTCTTCTGTCCCTTCGCGTGGCCCCAAGGGCTGAGAAGGTGCTGACGACCACCACCGGACTTGGACTTACCCTCACCACCACCGTTCGGGTGATCGACGGGGTTCATACACATGCCGCGGACGGTTGGGCGCACGCCCTGCCAGCGGGTCCGGCCAGCTTTGCCGGAAACCTCGTTCATGTGATCGCGGTTACCAACGGTGCCGATGGTGCAGAGGCAGTTGGAATTGAAGCGGCGGATTTCTCCGGAAGGCATCTTCACCAGGGCCCACTCACCTTCCCGGTTGGAAAGGATCGCTTGCTGACCAGCAGCACGCGCGACCTTGCCTCCGTTACCTGGGATCAGCTCGATGTTGTGGATCGCGGTTCCGAGTGGCACGTTGCGAAGTTGCATCGCATTCCCCACCTTGGGAGCAGTCTTGTCACCAGAAACAACAGTGTCACCGGTTTCGAGGCCGGCAGGAGCTAAGATGTAGCTCTTTTGTCCGTCTTCGTATTCGAGCAGCGCGATGCGGCAGGTGCGGTTTGGATCGTATTCGATGCCGACAACCTTAGCAGGCACGTCGTGCTTGCGGCGCTTGAAGTCGATCAGGCGATAGTGGCGCTTGGCACCACCACCGATGTGACGGGTGGTGATACGTCCGGTATTATTCCGTCCACCACTGCGCTTGAGCGGAGTGAGCAGGGATTTCTCCGGAGTCTTCTTGGTAATTTCCTCGAAGGACGGCAGCACTTTATAGCGCTGTGGCGGTGTCAGGGGTTTGAACTCTTTGAGAGACATGGCTCGTTAAAGGGTTGCGCGGTTAAGCCGGTTAAAAAGATTATACGAGATCAAGGGTTTCGCCGGCCTTGAGACGGACGATTGCCTTCTTCCAATGGTTTGTGCGACCTGCGTCTGCACGACGCTGGCGCTTCAACTTGCCAGCCTGATTCAGGGTCTGGACAGAGACGACTTTCTTGCCGAGGAGTTGCTCCACGGCACGTTTGATCTCGAGCTTGTTGGCCCGTGGGTCGACTTCGAGAACGATCTGATTGTTCAGTTCGTTGAGCATCGTCGCTTTTTCCGAGACGCGGACTTGTTTGATGACTTGATAAAGATCCTTCATGGCGCTTTCAGCGGAAAGAGTTAAGCGGTGCGGGCGGCGAGGGTTTCCAGCGAGTCCTCGACGAGGAGCACGGTGTTGGCGTGGAGCAGTTCCTCGACGTTGACACTGTCAGCGGTGCGAAGTTCGGCCCACTGCACGTTACGGGCGGCGAGGTAGGTGTTTTCGTCGAAGCTCTTGGCAACGATGAGCACCTTGCGGGCATCGGCTTCAGCGGTGACCGTCGAGATGAAGGACTTGGTCTTGCCGTCGGGGATGGAGAAGCTTGGAAGCACCTTTAGAACACCGGACTCGATGATATCACGAAGCGTGGCACGCAACGCGAGACGGCGAACGGTCTTGGTGACGTGCTTCGAGTAGTCGCGGGGCCGTGGGCCGAAGACCACACCACCACCGACAAAGATCGGGGCACGCTTGTCGCCGTGACGAGCACCACCGGTGCCCTTCTGGCGATAGATCTTCTTGTTGTTACCGCGGACTTCGCCACGGGTCTTGGTGTTAGCGGAGCCAGTACGGCGATTGGCGCGGTAAGCGGTGACGAGGTCGTGCACGGCCTGACTGCCCTTGCCTTTGTCGGCGAGGACGATGTTGGCGGATGCGGCGTCGGCAGCAGTGAAAGTTTTCGCGGACATGGTCGGAAATCGTTTCTAGGTTAGGTGAAGTCAGCTTATGCGCTTGGCAGTGGCTTCTTCTTGGCAGGGCGGACGGTAATGTAGGATCCCTTGGTGCCCGGCAGGGAACCCTTGATGAGGATGACATTATCTTCAGGACGCACGGCGACGACCTTGAGATTCTGGGTGGTGCGGTTGTCAGTGCCCATGTGACCGGGCATCTTCTGGCCTTTCCACACGCGGCCTGGTGTCGAGCCGGCGGCGATCGCGCCTGTTCGGCGGTGCATCATCGAACCGTGAGTCTGCTTGAGACCACCGAACTTGTGACGACGCACGGCACCTTGGAAACCTTTGCCTTTGGTGACACCGATCACGTCGATCCACTGACCGGCGGTGAAGAGCTCAGCGCCCGGGTGCTCGGTCGGAAGCGCCTCGCCTTCGGCGAAACGGAACTCCTTCACCCACTGCTTGGGAGCGGATCCGTGCTTCTTGAAGTGGCCAAGGAGCGGCTTGGCAACGCGCTGTTCCTTCTGGTCGTGGTAACCAACCTGAACGGCGTTGTAGCCATCGCTTTCGACGGTCTTCGTTTGGAGAATGGTGTTGCCGCCAACTTCGACGACGGTCACCGGAATCATCGCCTGACTTTCCTCGTCAAACAGACGAGTCATGCCGAGCTTTTTACCGAGTATACCTAGAGACATTACTTTAAAGGGATTTGAAATGGAAAGGTGAGTTATTCAGGTGGGGTAACTCAGATACGGATGGCGATATCGACACCTGCTGGCAGGTTGAGCTTCTTGAGCTCATCCACCGTGCGGGCGGTCGGGTCAACGATGTCCAACACGCGCTTGTGGGTGCGGATTTCGAACTGTTCGGCCGACTTCTTGTTGACGTGGACGGAGCGGTTCACACTGAACTTTTCGATACGTGTAGGAAGCGGGATCGGGCCTGCGACCTTCGCACCAGTGCGTTTGGCTGTCTCGACGATCTCCAGGGCGGAGCGATCGATCGCACGATGGTCGAATGCCCGGAGGCGGATGCGGATCTTCTGGTTTTGCATGGCGAAGGAAGTGTTGGCGGTTAAGTGAGAGTTGGTAACTGAAAGGGTCAGTATTCGTTGAGGATTTCTTCGACGATATTGGGGGGAACCTGCTCGAAATGTGATGGGGTCATCGAGTACGAGGCACGGCCTGAAGAAAGAGTCCGGACGGCGGTCGAGTAGCCGAACATTTCCTTGAGGGGAACGGCGGCGTGAACGACGGCGAGTTTGCCCTTGGTGACGATTTCTCCGATCTGACCACGGCGGCGGCTGAGGTCGCCCATCACGTCGCCCTGATAGTCGTCAGGAGTGGAAACCTCGACACCCATGATGGGCTCGAGCAAGATCGGGTTGGCCTTCTTGAAGCCGTCACGCATCGCGAAGATCGCGGCCATGGTAAAGGCGTTTTCGTTCGAATCGACTTCGTGGAAGGAACCACCGAGGAGGTCGACGTGGACATCAACGACCGGATAGCCGGCGACGAATCCGTTGCTCATCGATTGCTCGACGCCCTGGATCACCGAGTTGTGGAATTCCTTGGGAATCTCGCCACCGACGATTTTGTTTTCCACCGAGAGGCCCTTGCCCTTTTCGTTCGGCTTGACGTGAAGTTTGACGTGGCCGTACTGGCCCTTGCCACCGGACTGCTTGATCAGTTTGCCCTCACCATCGGCTTCTCCGGTGATGGTTTCGCGGTAAGCAATTTGCGGTGCACCGGTGTTTGCCTCGACTTTGAATTCGCGGCGGATGCGGTCGATGATGATTTCCAGGTGGAGCTCGCCCATTCCGGAAATGATGGTCTGCCCGGTGTCTTCGTCGGTCTTGACCGCAAAAGTGGGATCCTCCTCGGAGAGACGAACCAAGGCACCAGCGAGCTTTTCCTGATCGACCTTGGTCTTGGGCTCGACGGCCATCGAAATGACGGGCTCGGGGAACGTTGGTGGCTCAAGGACCACGTCGTTTCCGACGGATGCGATCGTATCGCCAGTCTGGACATTCTTCAGACCCACCATGGCGGCGATGTCACCGGCGTAGCAAGCATCGATGTCGGTGTGCTGATCGGACTGGATGCGGATCAAACGACCGATGCGCTCGCTCTTGCGGGTACGCGGGTTATAGACCGTATCGCCCTTTTTCACCACGCCAGAATAGACGCGGAAGAAGACGAGCTTGCCGACATACTTGTCAGCCCAGAGCTTGAAGGCGAGCGAGCAGAACTTCTCGTTGTCGCTGGTATGAACCTCGATCTTTTGATCTTCGTCATCGGGGTTCATGCCAACGGCAGATGGAATATCGAGCGGGCTCGGCAGGTAATCGACAATCGCATCAAGCAGGAACTGCACGCCCTTGTTCTTGAATGCGGAACCACCGGCTACCGGTATAATGAGGTTTGATGTGGTGGCACGGCGCAGAGCGAGCTTAAGATCCTCGCGGCTAATCGGCTCTTCCATCATGAACTTCTCACCGAGTTCGTCGTCAACACTGACGACGGCTTCGAGAAGTTCCTGGTAAGCGAGGTCCGTAACGGCGGTTTGCTCATCGTCGAGGTCCTTGATCTCGTAGGTGGAACCAAAAGTGGCATCATCCACGAAGTAGACAGCCTTTTTGTTCACCACGTCGATCTGGCCACGAAGGTCATCTTCGCAACCGATCGGAATGAGAATGCGCACGGCATTCGCCCCGAGCTTATCCTTGATCTCTTCGAAGACGCTATCGAAGTCGGCTCCGACGCGGTCCATCTTGTTGACGAAGACGATGCGCGGGACCTTGTATTTGGTGGCCTGACGCCAAACCGTTTCGGTCTGGGGCTGGACACCGGCAACGCCGCAGAAAACGACGACCGCACCATCCAACACGCGCAGTGAGCGCTCGACTTCAGCAGTGAAGTCGACGTGGCCTGGGGTATCAATGATGTTAATGCGCTGCTTTTCGCCCGTGAAGCTCTTCACAATCCCCTCTTCTTCGCGCTGCCACCACTCGGTGGTCACGGCGGCGGAAGTGATCGTGATGCCGCGTTCGCGCTCTTGCTCCATCCAATCGGTTGTGGCGGCACCATCGTGCACCTCGCCGATTTTATGAATCATGCCGGTGTAGAACAGAATCCGCTCGGTGAGCGTCGTCTTGCCGGCATCGATGTGCGCCGCAATCCCAATGTTCCTTGTCCGCTCAAGCGGAAAGGGACGATCAGGACTGTTGGGATTCGCGGACATCGAAGTGGGGCGGTTCTAATTGAAGACAATCGGGAACTTAGAAACGGAAGTGAGCGAAGGCGCGGTTGGCCTGGGCCATCTTGTGAACGTCGTCACGCTTACGAACCGCGCTGCCTTGGTTGTTGGCGGCATCCTTGATTTCGTTGGCGAGGGCGACGTGCATTGGAGTTCCTTTACGACCGCGGGCATAACCGACGATCCAGCGAAGGGAGAGCGACTCGGAGCGAGCAGGCTCAACTTCAAGTGGCACCTGGTAAGTCGCACCACCAACGCGGCGGCTTTTGACTTCCACGCGCGGCTTGGAGTTCTCAATGGCGCGAGTAACGACTTCGAGAGGATCGACGGTGTCGACTCCTTCGTTGGCCTTCTCGATGGCGGCGTAAACGATGCGCTCCGCGAGGGAACGCTTGCCGTCGTTCATGACCTTACAGATCAGGTGACCGACGAGAGGGCTGTCGTAGCGTGAATCGCGGCGATCAGGCTTTTTGAATGTGCGCTTGCGGCGTGACATAATGAAAATTGGTTGAAGTCAGAAAATTACCGCTTCTTGGCAGGAGCGGCGGCGGCACCCTCCTTAGGACGCTTTGCACCATACTTCGAGCGAGCTTGGCGGCGCTTATCGACGCCGAGAGTATCCAGAGCACCACGGACGATGTGGTAGCGAACACCCGGAAGGTCTTTCACTCGGCCACCGCGAACGAGAACGATGGAGTGCTCCTGAAGGTTGTGGCCTTCACCACCGATGTAGGCAATGACTTCAAAGCCGTTAGTCAAGCGGACCTTGGCTACTTTACGGAGAGCCGAGTTTGGCTTCTTCGGCGTACGGGTCATCACTTGAAGGCAAACACCACGACGTTGTGGGCAATTCGCCATCGCCGGTGACTTCGATTTCTCGACCGGGACGTGACGTCCTTTGCGGACGAGCTGATTAATAGTCGGCATAGATTCCTGCGGGGTTCGGTATTTTTCGCGTTATGAGGCGCACCGAGGACCGGCGAGATTTCCCTCGCAGGAGCCTGTTTTCCGGTGCTGCACCCGATAGATAGTAAGATTTTCGAAGCAGCTTGCCTCTGGCTAGAGACGGCAGGCTGCGCTGTGGGGGCGGCGAACTTAGTCAGCGACCGGAACCTGACAAGCCCTATTTTGATAATTTTTTCCTCCCGTGACCGATAAATGCAAAGCAATCCATCAGCTCCAACTTTCCGTCAGGCGCGTTCTTTTCTGGCGAAGCGCCGACAACGAGATGAGGATCGGGAAGATTGAGCACGGCTAAATCCATCGACGCGTCCAAAAACACGGTGCCCCACGTCGGCTTCCGCTCACTTCTCTACCCGTTCTACTACCACGGGGCGGCGATCAACTACTTCT
>Ga0100401_1000161_pt1 | contig 53676 bp, 43 predicted proteins | sample CryGeymeta201525_FD_80421 | JGI IMG/M metagenome (GOLD analysis project Ga0100401, IMG submission 80421) | Groundwater microbial communities from Crystal Geyser aquifers in Utah, USA - Crystal Geyser metaG 2015-25 | ecosystem: Environmental > Aquatic > Deep subsurface > Groundwater | place: USA... | reverse complement strand
GGCCGGGCTTTCCGGGGTTTGGGCCATCGCCATGGGGGCAAAGGCCACGACCGCAACAAGGCCCAGAGTTTTCAGAAGATCAGACATGTTGTTCCCACTACTCAAATCGGCATCTTATGTCGGATTAGCATGATGGCCGAACCGTGTCAGGTGCGAATTGCACCCTATCTGCGCCAGCGGCGCTGTCGAGAAATTCCGCAAAAAAAAGGGCCCGGAGTTCCAGGCCCTTCTCATGTTCTCTCCCTGCCGGACTGGCCGACTTATCTATTGTGACCAACGCTATGGAACTTGTTCGGGGTCGTCAACAGGGAAAATTTCAATATTTTTTCCGGGGCCTGGACCGCCGTGTCAAAAGCCCAGTGCAGACCCGACGCGCGCAAAAAGACCGCGCCACAAAGGGCGCGGCCAGTCCAACAGGGAGGAATGCCACCGGCACGGCGCACGGCGCACGGCGTGTCGATGACAGATACAGACTGGCACAGAGTGGTTAATTTTGTATCTTGTTCCGGGCAGAACATCAAAAGGACGATCCGGTGGCAGAAACGATTTTCGTGGGGGGCGGTGGCGCGGACTCTGGCAGCGCTCAGGGCTTGCTGCTGGGCTATGCCAACCGCCATGGGTTGATTGCCGGGGCCACCGGCACGGGTAAGACGGTGACGCTGCAAATCCTGGCCGAGGGGTTTTCCGCAGCGGGCGTGCCGGTATTCCTGTCGGATGTGAAGGGCGATCTGGCAGGATTGGCGCGGGCTGGATCGGCGGATTTCAAGCTGCACGAGGCGTTCACCGCCCGCGCCGCCACGATCGGGCTGAGCGATTATCGTTATCAGTCGTTTCCCGTCACCTTTTGGGATCTGTTCGGCACGGCGGGGCATCCGGTGCGCACGACGGTCGCGGAAATGGGCCCGCTGCTGATCTCGCGGCTTTTGGACCTGACCGAGGCGCAAGAGGGGATCATCAACATCTGTTTCCGCGTGGCCGATGAACAGGGCCTGGCGCTGCTCGACCTGAAGGATCTGCAAGCGTTGCTGGTCTGGGCGGGCGAGAATGCGCGCGCGCTGAGCCTGCGCTATGGCAACGTGTCGGGCGCTTCGATCGGGGCGATCCAGCGGCGGCTGCTGGTGCTGGAAAATCAGGGCGGGGCGCTGTTGTTCGGGGAACCGGCGCTGGATCTGGCCGATGTGATGCGGCAAGACGATCAGGGGCGTGGCCGCATCAACATCCTTGCGGCGGACCGGCTGATGGGGTCGCCAAGGTTGTATGCCACCTTCCTGTTGTGGTTGCTGAGCGAATTGTTTGAGGAATTGCCCGAGGTGGGCGACCCGGACAAGCCGAAACTGGTGCTGTTCTTCGACGAGGCGCATTTGCTGTTTGACGATGCGCCAAAGGCGCTGACCGACAAGGTGGAACAGGTGGCGCGGCTGATCCGCTCGAAAGGTGTGGGGGTGTATTTCGTGACCCAGAACCCCACCGATGTGCCCAGTGACATTCTGGGCCAGTTGGGCAACCGGGTGCAGCACGCCCTGCGCGCCTTTACCGCGCGCGATCAGTCCGATCTGCGCAAGGCGGCGCAGACCTATCGTGACAACCCGGCGTTTTCCACCGAACAGGCGATCCGCGAGGTGGGCGTGGGCGAGGCGGTGACGTCGCTGCTTGAGCGCAAGGGCGTGCCCGGTATGGTGCAGCGGACGCTGATCCGCCCGCCATCCTCACAACTGGGCCCGATCACCGACATGCAGCGGGCCGAGGTGATTGCCGCCTCGCCACTGCGCGGCAAATACGAGACGCGGCTTGACCGCGACAGCGCCCATGAAATCCTTGCCCGCCGCGCCGAGGCGGCCGCGAGGGATGCCGCGCGCGACGCCGCCGGGAACGCAGCCAGAGAAGACGCCCCGCGCGAATACAGCACCGGGCGCCGCTATGCGCCCGGCCAGACCAGCACCCGCCGCACCCCCCGCGAACCCGAGAGTTTTGGTGATGCAATGGCAAAGATGGTGCTGAAAGAGCTGAAAGGCACCACCGGCCGACGCATCGTGCGCGGCATTTTCGGCACGCTGTTCAAGGCGCGTTGAAAGGGGCATGCACAACCGGCAACCACGGCACGCGTGGCAATCGGGGCGCCTCCGGCGGGAGTATTTTTTCAAAGAAGAAACTGTGGATCGCCTCAAGGTTCCAGCAGGGTGATGCCCACGGCGGCCGCACGGGCAAGGGCCGGGTCAAGTGACATGGGAATGTATTCGCCCCGCCGCCAGCGTTCCCCCAGATCGTCGTAGTGACGCGACAGCGGGTGGCCGGACTGGCCGGTGGAAATGATGAAGACCGAACTGTCGGGATCGGCAAAATCATAGACGCCGCGATAGCCCGCGCCATGGACGTTCTGGAACGGGTCGGGGTCGGCGCCGCTGGTCAGGCCGCGGCGCAGGGTGTTGTCGCCGCCCGAGGTGGACTGACGTATGTTGACCAGCCAGCGCAGGATCGGCGTGCCGCCCAGCACCGGATGATCGTGGGTGGCCTCGTGCGCATCGCCCCAGCGCAGGGATTCCAGCGCGGTGCCATAGCGTTCCGAGATCCAGATCAGCGCCTCGTCGAGGGATTGGCGCGCCACGTCCTGGCAGGTTTCCACCGGTGCCGATTGCAGCACGTCGCACCAGACCGCCGCGCCGTCGGTATTGCGGAACACGCGTTCGATGAACACCGGGTCGAGGTGGCTGTATTCGGTCGCCAGCGGGCCCAGCTCGTCGCGGATCAGCCGCTCTTGCAGGGCGCGCATCCAGGCGGCATAGATCAGCGGCTCGGGCAGGTGTTCGTTCATCTCTCCGGTCCAGCCCGCCAGAAGCTCGAGCGCGCGCTGGCGCAGCCGTTCGCGGGTGCCGTCCGGGGCGGGATCGCCGGTGAACCACAGATCGGCGGCCACCACCGGCAGCAGATTGCGGGCGGTGGGCGAAACGGTATCAAGCTGCGCCTCGATGAAGCTTTCGCGCGTGTGCACCTCGCGGTTCTGCATCAGCAGTTGCCAGCGTTGCACGCGCTGGGTGTCGCCCCAATCCCATGAGACATGCAGCGGAAACGGGCGATCGACGGATTTGTTGTTGGTGTTGCCCAGTATACCGCCCGAGGGCGATATGAATTCGGGATTGGCGGCATAGGGCAGGCGCCCTTGCCAGCGGTTTTCAGACAGCCAGCCGGGGCTGGGCATCCGCCCCAGGCTTTGGTGGCGGGCATCGCGGGCGGGCATGGCGCCGACCACCTTCATGGCGATGTCGGTGGCATCGACGACAACGAGGTTCTGCGCCGGGGCGATGAAGTTTTCCCCGGCTGCCAACGCTTCGGCGACGCTTCCGGCGGACATCAGATCCAGCGCTGCCGTCATCGACGTGTCGTTCGGTGACAGGGCTGTCCAGGCCAGGGCGGCAACATGGCCGCGCGGGGTGATCGTTCCGACGTTGTAGTGGTGGGCGGGCAGGATCGGGCCGTTATCGCTCCAGCGCAGGGTCAGGGTGACGGGATCGGCGTCTTTGATCTGTATGATCGAGGTGCGGCTGCGCAGCGGTTTGTAGCCATCGGGCGTCAGCACCTGTTCGAGGTTTTCGGGGTTCAGCTTTTCTATGTAAAGATCCTGATCGTCGACATAGGCCGAGGTGATGCCCCAGCCCAGCCGGGCCGAGCGGCCCAACAGCACCGCCGGCACCCCCGGGATCGTCGCGCCGATCACCCCGCCTGCTGCCAGTTCGAGCCGTGCCAGATACCAGATGACGGGTGCGGTGAATTCGAGGTGCGGATCATTGGCCAGAAGCGTGCCCCCCGAGGCCGAGCGTGCCGGTGCGGCGGCCCAGATGTTGGATGCCCCGGCAAAGGCCCGGTTCTTGAACGGTGACAGCGGATCGCGCGGCGAGGCGTCGCCGGCGGCAAAGCGGGGCAGGTCGGGAAACAGCGCGGCATAGTCGGGCAGGGCGGCCGTCGCCGCGCCGGGTGCGTCGGGCAGGATGTCGCGCACCCGCGCATCGGGCAGCGCCAGCGAGCTGCGCGCGCGCAGCACCTCATTTTCCAGTTGCGCCGAGAGTTGCAGGGCGATCAGTTTCAGGATCGCCAGACTGTCGGCGGGTTGCCAGGGTGCCACCTGCGGCGAGAACAGGAAGAATTCCGGCGCGCCGCGCCCCCGCGCCCCATCGTTCACCTGTTCCAGCCAGGCGTTCACCCCGGCGGCATAGGCGCGCAGCGCGATCTGTGTCGCGCCGCTCTGATCCTCGAACGACTGGGTGGCGAGGCTGTACACATCCAGCCGGCGCAGCAGTTCGTCGATGCGAAGGGTGCGTTGGCCAAACAGCTCGGACAGACGGCCCTGGGCGGTGCGGCGCAGCATTGTCATCTGCCACAGCCGGTCCTGCGCATGGGCAAAGCCGAGGCCGAAATAGACATCGGCATCCTGCGCGCCGAACACATGCGGCACGCTGGCGTTGTCACGCACGATTTCCACCGGGGCCGACAGCGCAGGCGCGCTGTAGGTCGCGCTGTAATCGGGCAGCGACCGCGCCGCGAAAGTATAGCCGATGATCAGCGCCAGAAGGCCCAGCACGACAAGCCCGGTAAAGATACGCAGCAGCCAGCGAAAGTACAGCGACATGAAACCTCGGTTGAGAGCGGCAGGAGCATTGGTTAAGACGGCAGATAAGCGATTTGAAACCGGGAGGAAAGCCATGACACAGATAGCATTCTTGGGCCTTGGCGTGATGGGCGGCCCGATGGCCGGGCATCTGTCCGCCGCCGGCCATGATGTGACCGTCTATAACCGCACCGCTGCCCGTGCCGAGGGGTGGTTGCAGGCGCACAGGGGGCGCGCGGCGGCCACCCCGCGCGAAGCGGCGCGGGGGGCGGCGTTCGTGATGTCTTGCGTCGGCAATGACGACGATCTTCGCGCCGTCTGTCTGGGCGAGGACGGCGCCTTTGCCGGAATGGCGGCGGGCACGGTCTTTGTCGATCACACCACGGTGTCGGCCAGCGTCACCCGCGAATTGCACAAGGCGGCGGCGGATTTGGGTATCGCCTTTGTCGATGCGCCGATTTCGGGGGGGCAGGCCGGGGCCGAAAACGGCGTGCTGTCAGTGATGTGCGGCGGCGCGGCCGATGCCTATGACAAGGCCGAGCCGGTGATCGCCGCCTATGCGCGGATATGTCGGCGGATCGGCGACTCGGGTGCCGGGCAGATGACCAAGATGTGCAACCAGATCGCTATCGCAGGTCTGGTACAGGGGTTGTCCGAGGCGCTGCACTTTGCCGAGAAGGCCGGGCTGGACGGGCACGCGGTGGTCGAGGTGATTTCGCAAGGTGCCGCCGGATCGTGGCAGATGAGCAATCGCTATAAAACGATGCTGGACGATCATTTCGAACATGGCTTTGCGGTGGACTGGATGCGCAAGGATCTGGGCATTTGTCTGGATGCCGCCGATGAAAACGGCGCGTCGCTGCCTGTCACAGCGCTGGTCGATCAGTTTTACAAGGACCTGCAGAAAATGGGCGGCGGTCGCTGGGACACATCGGCGTTGTTCAAGCGGCTGAAATCCGCCGGCTGAGCCGATCGGCCGCGCCGCCTAGCCCGTCTGGCGGCGCGGGATCAATCCGGTGATCGCAAAGACGATGGCCGCGACACAAACGATGGTCGGCCCCGCCGGCGTGTCCAGCACCAGCGCGGCGCGCAGCCCGGCGATGGCCGAGGCTGCGCCGATGACGCCGGCAATCAGCGCCATCATTTCCGGGCTGCGCGACAGGGGCCGCGCCGCGCCCGATGGCACGATCAGCAGTGCCGAGATCAGCAGCACCCCCACCACCTTGATCGCCACCGCAACCGTCACCGCAAGCGCCAGCATCAGCACGAGCTGTTCACGGCGCGGGTCGATACCGCTGGCATGGGCCAGATCGGCGTTCAGCGTCGCGATAAGCAGCGCCGACCAGCGCCAGGCGATCAGCGCCACCACCAGACCGGCACCGCCCCAGATCACCGCCAGATCGGTGCGCGACACCGCCAAAATGTCACCGAACAGATAGGCCATCAGATCAATCCGCACCCCCGACAGGAACGACACCGCCACCAGCCCGAAGGCCAGCGCCGAATGGGCCAGCACCCCCAGCAGCGTGTCCATGGCATAGCCCCGGCCCGACAGCCCGTTCACCACCAGCGCCATGGCCAGGGCCACCACCAACGCCCCGGCGAACACCGAAATCGACAGCGCCAGCGACAGCGCCACGCCCAGCACCGCCGCATGGGCCGTGGCATCGCCGAAATAGGCCATGCGTCGCCACACCACGAAACAGCCCAGCGGCGCCGCTGCCAGCGCCACGCCGATGCCCGCAAGGGTGGCGCGCAGCATGAAATCGTCCAGCATCACTGCGCGGCCTCTTTTTCGGGGTGGTCATGATCGTGATCGTGATCGTGGTCGTGCCGGTACAACGCCAGCGCGCCGCCGGTGCCCGTGCCGAACAGCGCGCGGTATTCGGGGGCCGAGGCGACCGTGGCCGGTGTGCCCTCGCAGCAGACATGGCCGTTCAGACAGATCACCCGGTCAGACGCGCTCATCACCACATGCAATTCGTGGCTGATCATCAGTACGGCACAGCCCGTCTGTTGGCGCACTGCCTCGATCTGGCGGTAAAATGCCGCCGAGCCCGGCTGATCCAACCCGCGCGTCGCCTCATCCAGCAGCAACAGGTCGGGCTGTGCAATCAGGGCGCGCGCCAACAGCACCCTCTGGAACTGTCCCCCCGAAAGCTGCGCCATCTGCCGCGCCGACAGGTCAGGCACCCCTGCCGCGTCCAGCGCCCGGGCAATGGCATCGGGCGTGGCCCCGGCGGGCAGGCGCAGGAACCGCGCCACGGTGATCGGCAGCGTCGGGTCGATGAACAGCTTTTGCGGCACATAGCCGATCTTGAGGCCCGGCGCGCGCACCACCTTGCCGGCGCTGGGCCGCACCGCGCCGATGATCGCGCGCAAAAGGCTGGTCTTGCCCGATCCGTTCGGCCCGACGATCGTCACGATTTCGCCCCGCGCAACCGACAGCGACACGTCCGACAGAACCGTCTGCCCGCCAAAGGCGAGGCTCAACCGCTCAACCAGAACAAGGCTCATGGCGCGGGCTTTTCGGCGCAGGCGGGGCACAGCCCCTCGGCCTCGACCATGGTACGTTCGATGTGGAACCCGCTGGCGCGCGCGGCGGCACCAAGGGCGCCCTTGCCGGTGGCGGCCGACGCCTCGGCCACCGTGTCGCAGGACCGGCAGATCATGAAGGCGGGGGCGTGGGTTTCACCGGGCCTCGTGCAGGCAACAAAGGCGTTCAGCCGCTCGACCTTGTGGGCAAAGCCGTGGGCGACGAGGAAGTCCAGCGCGCGATAGGCGACCGGGGGTTGTGATCCGAACCCCGCCTCGCGCAGCCGATCAAGGATGGCATAGGCCCCCAGCGCGCGATGGTCGTGCAACAGGATTTCCAGCACCTTGCGCCGCACCGGGGTAAAGCGGATGTTCTCTTTCGCACAGCGCGCCTCGGCGGCGGCCATGGCTGTTTCGGCACAGGCGCGGTGATCGTGCCGGGCGAACCCGACCGGGGTGGTTCGATTTTGACGGTCAGGATGACTTGTCATGTTATTACATTTCATATACTCGGTGCGTATTGTTATGTAATCACATGGAGACGATCATGTCCAGAACGCTGCTGTTGCTGACCACGGGGGTTGCGCTGACCACAGGTGTGGCGGGGGCCGAGGTGCCGCGCGTCGCCACCGATATTGCGCCGGTTCATGCGCTGGCGGCGCGGGTGATGGCCGGGGTGGGACAGCCCGATCTGATCGTCGCCCCCGGTGCCAGCCCGCACGCCTATGCCCTGCGCCCGTCCGAAGCTGCGGCGTTGCAGAATGCCGATCTGGTGTTCTGGGTCGGCCCGGATTTGACGCCATGGCTGGCCGATGCGGTGGCGACGCTTGCCGATGGTGCTGAGGTGCACGTTTTGCTGGGGGCCGCAGGCAGCCTCACCTTGCCGGTGCGCACCGGCGTGCTGTTCGAGGTGCATGATCACGCGGACGATGCCGATCATGCGGACCACGACGACGATCACGGCGATGGCGATCACGAAGGCGAACACGATCCGCACGCGTGGTTGTCACCGCAGAACGGCGCGGCCTGGCTGGGCGAGATGGCGGCGCAGTTGTCGGTGGCCGACCCGGCCAATGCCGCCGCCTATGCCGCCAACGCCGCTGCCGGTCAGGCCGAGCTGGCCGTGCTGAGCGATGAGATAACCGCGCTGCTGGCGCCGGTGCGCGACAAGCAATTCATCGTGTTCCATGACGCCTATCAGTATTTCGAGCACAGCTTCGATCTGCCTGCCACCGGCGCGATTTCGCTGTCCGACGCCACCGCGCCCAGCCCGGCGCGGATTGCAGAAATCCAGGGCATGATCCGCGCCCAGGAGATCGCCTGTGTTCTGGCCGAGCCGCAATTCAATCCGGGCATCGTGGCCGCCGTGCTGGAGGGCAGCACCGCCAACACTGGTGAGATTGATCCGATGGGTGCCGATCTGACCCCCGGCGCCGATCTGTACCCGCAAGTGCTGCGCAACATGGCGACGCGGTTGGCCGATTGCCTGGATGGCTGAGGCGTGATGCCACCGCCCTGCCACAGGCCACGCCTGCGATCCGGCACCCTAAAGCGCCAGATCGGCCAACAGGGCGGTGTTGCTGTAATCGGCTTTTGCCACGTCGCGCGTCACCGCGCCCCGGGTCATCATCACGAAGCGGTCGGCAAAGCGCCAGGCGAAATCGGCGTTCTGTTCCACCAGAACAATCGCCATTTCACCCCGGTCGCGCAACAGGCGGATCGCCTCACCGATCTGCTGGATGATGTTGGGCTGTATGCCCTCTGTCGGTTCGTCCAGCAGCAGAACGCGGGGCCGGGTGATCAGGGCGCGGGCGATCGACAGTTGCTGTTGCTGGCCGCCCGACAGATCACCACCGCGCCGGGTTTCCATTTGGCGCAAGACCGGAAACAGCTCGAATATCTCGTCGGGGATATGCCGGTCGCCCTTGAGCAGGCAGGCGAACCCGGTTTCCAGGTTCTCGCGCACCGTCATCGTCGGAAAGATCTCGCGCCCCTGGGGCACATAGGCGATGCCGGTGCGCGCGGCCTGAAACGCGCTGAGGCCGGTGGCGGCTGTGCCGTCCAGCCGCACCGTCCCGCCCGAGGCGGGGTGGCGCCCGGCGATGGCCTTCAGCAGGCTGGTCTTGCCCACACCGTTGGTGCCCATGACGGCGGTCACAGCCCCCGTCGCCGCAGTGAAGGACACGCCGTTCAGGATCTGGCTTTGGCCATAGTGCAGCGTCAGGTTTTCCACCTCAAGCATGGGCGCGCCCCAGATAAACGTCGATCACCACCGGATTGCTGGTCACATGGTCGATGCTGCCTTCGGCCAGAACCGCCCCTTCGTGCAGCACGGTCACCTTGCAGTTCAGGCGGCGCACGAATTCCATGTCATGTTCCACCACCACGACGGCGCGGGTTTCGGCGGCACGTTTCAGGATGTCGGTAGTCTTTTCGCGCTCTTCCACCGTCATCCCCGCCGCCGGTTCATCGACCAGCATCAGCAGGGGATCCTGGGCAAGCAACATACCGATTTCCAGCCATTGCTTTTGCCCATGGCTCAGCTCGCCTGCGATGCGGTTCAGGCTGTCGGACAGGCCGATTTCGGTGGCGATCTCGTCGATACGCGCCTGTTGCGGGCGCGTGGTGCTGTGCCGCAGCACGGCGAAGGGGCCGCGCGGGGTTTTCAGTGCCAGGGCAAGATTTCGGCGCACTGTCTGCGCCTCGAACACCGTGGGTTTCTGGAACTTGCGCCCGATCCCCTGCATGGCAATTGCGCTTTCCGACAGGCCCAGCAGGGATATGTTGCGCGGGCCCCAGATCACCTCGCCGGTGTCGGGTTTCGTCTTGCCGGTGATGATGTCCATGAAGGTGGTCTTGCCCGCGCCGTTCGGGCCGATGATCGCGCGCAGCTCGGCCTTGGCGAACTGGATCGACAGGTTGTTGATTGCGCGAAAACCGTCGAACGACACAGACACGCCCGACATTTCAAGAAGCGTCGTCATGGTTTCCTCACCAGATAATCAAACAGCCCGCCGATGCCCTTGGGAAAGAACAGCGTCACGGCGACAAAGGACACCCCCAGCAGCACCAGCCACCAATCCGTCCACTGGATCACATAGAAACCGAGGTTTACCGCCGGTGCGCCACCGCCTGTGAACCAGCTGGACAACAGCGACACGAAGGCCGCGCCGATCACCGCGCCATACAGCCGCCCGCGCCCGCCGATTGCCACCCAGACGGCAAGGTAGATGCTGGCGATCGGGGCGATTTCACCGGGGTTGATGATGCCCGCCTGCGGATAATACAGCGCCCCCGCGATGGCGGCGACAATGGCGGTGATGGTGAAGATGAACAGCTTGAACCCCTCGACCGGATAGCCGAGAAACCGCACCCGCGCCTCGTTGTCGCGGATGCCCATGACGACACTGCCCATCTTGCCCGACAGCACCCAGGCGAAGAACAGATAGCCGGCCCCCAGTGCAAAGGCCGAGGCCCAGAAAAACACGATGGAAATCGTCGCTTGCGGCGTGGTCTCAAACCCCGGAATGTTCTGCAATCCCGACAGCCCGTTGTTGCCGCGCAGCCCGCTGTCATTCTGGAACAGGTACAGCGACAAGGCCAGCGTCATCGCCTGGGTCAGGATCGACAGATATACCCCTGTCACCCGGCTGCGGAACGCCAGCCACCCGAACACCAGCGCCAAAAGCCCGGGCACCAGCACCACCATGGCCAGTTGCAGCAACAGGCTGTCGGCAAAACCCCAGATCCACGGAAACTGCGACGATCCCACGACGCCAAAGATCTGGTTGCCGATGGCGTCGCTCACTTCTTGTGGCGTCGGGGGCAGGGGGTTGCCCGCCAGCCCCTGCAACACCAGCCCCTTTGTGCGCGCATACATCAGCCACATGCCGATGGCATAGCCGCCGATCCCGAAGAATGCGAAATGCCCCAGCGAAAGGATGCCGCAATAGCCCCAGACGACATCCATTGCGATTGCCACAAGGCACAGGCACAGCGTCTTGCCCAGGGTCTTGACGAAGGACGTGGAAATCAACGCACTTCCCGTCGCCTCGGACAGCACGCTGACCGCAAGGGTGAACAGCGCCAGCGCCAGCAGGAACCACAACACAGACGGGTTTTGGGCGATGAAGGATTTGCGCATCGGTGTCACTCCGCCGCCGCCCGGCCCTTGAGCGCGACAATGCCCTTTGGCCGGAACTGGATGAACAGGATGATGAAGAGGATCATATAGGTTTGTGCCGCCAGGGTGTTGGACGGGTTCAACCATTCGATCCCCTTTTGCAGGAACCCGATCAGCGAGGCCCCCGCCAGCGTGCCCCAGACATTGCCGACGCCGCCCACGACCACCGTCATGAAGGATTGCACGATGTAATCCGACCCCATTTCGGATGTCACCTTGGCATACAGGCCAATCGCCACCCCGGCGATGCCCGCGATGCCCGACCCAAGACCGAAAGTCAGCATGTTGATGCGGTCGGGGTTGATGCCCATGCTGGCCGCCATACCGGGGTTTTGCGTCACCGCGCGCACCTCAAGCCCAAGGCGCGTGCGCTTCAGCACGAACAGGATCAGCCCCAGGAACAGCAGCGCGAGGACGAAGATGGCGATGCGGATATAGCTGATGCCGATCACATCGTTATAGACCCAGGCCCCATCCAGCCAGCCGGGCGAGGTGAGTGGCCGCGCCTGCGTGCCAAAGATGTTCTTCGCCAGCTGTTGCAGCGCAATGGATATGCCGAAAGTCGCCAACAGGGTTTCCAGCGGTCGTTTGTAGAGGTGGCGGATCACCAGCCGCTCCATCGCGACGCCCGCGCCAAAGGTCACGGCAAAGGCCAGCGGCAAGGCGATCAGGATCGACAGGGTGTAATCGGGCACGAACTGCTGCACCACGAACCCGGTATAGGCGCCCATCATGATGAATTCGCCATGTGCCATGTTGATCACGCCCATCACGCCGAAGGTAATGGCCAGGCCGATGGCCGCCAGAAAATAGATTGACGCCAGCGACAGCGCGTCCAGCGTCAGGTCGATTGCCTGATCCAGTGCAAGGCGGGCGGAAATGCCCGACAGGGCCTGTTCGGCGGCTTGGGTGATTGCCGGGTTGGCTTCGTCGTAGAGGGTGTAAAAGCTGTGGGCGGCGAGGGCTGCATCGCGCTGTTGCGGCGTGATGAATGGCGCGGCGCCGCCTTTGGCGACAAGAGCGCTATACGCGGCAAGCCGCCCGTCATCGGTGTTCAACCGCACAAGCGGCACACCGGCCACGGTGCCGCCGTCTATATTTGCTTCAAGCGCTGCGCGGATCGCGGCGGGGGTGACGCGCGGCGGGGCCAGGTTGGCGGCGACCAGCTGTGCATAAGCGGCCTCAGGGTCATTCTTCGGATTGTGCAGGATTTTCACGTTGCCGCTGGGCGCAGTGGCGGCGACACTGCTGGTGGTGCGCAGGATCTGGTTCAGCACCGCGCGCGCCTCGACCGAGGTGTCGCCCGACAGCGCCGTGATCGCGTCGATCCGGGCCGCGGGCGTATCGGCGAACTGTGCGCTCAGCAGGTTGGCCAGCTGCGCCTTGCGCGCCTTCAGGGCGGCATCGGGTTCGGTGTCGATCGCCGCCAGCAGCGGCGCCAGTTGTTCGGCCTCAGGTGCACGGGCGATCGAGGCAACGGCGGTCTGTCGGCGGGCAAGGTCGGGGTCGGTCAGTTGGAACCGTACCAAAGCCGTGCCGATCAGCCGACGCACACCGCCATTCGGGCGCAGCTGTGTGAACCCCGCCTTGGGGCGCTCGGTTTCGGCGCCGGTATCGACATCGCGCAGGGTCAGCGTATCGGCGGCCTCGCGCGCGATGTAGAAATGCCCGGTGTCGTCAGAGCGCCAGACAGTGCGCGCGGCCCAGGCCTCAAGGAACGCGGGCAGGTTCGGATGGGCGTTTTGCGACAGATCGTTCAGCACCGCGCCGATGGTGCGGGCTGACGGATCGGCGATCTGATCACCATTGGCGCGCAGTTGGCTTTGCAGATCCTGCGCCATGGCGACGGGCGCGACAAGGCAGCCGAGAACCAGGGCAAGCGACAGCATCAAACGGTGCATGGGCGGGCTTTCACGGAGGGCTGGAAATGGGGCGCGCCAATCTGCGGCACGCCCCGTGCCTGTCAGTAGTTCGAGGTCAGTTGCACACAGGTCTTGGTTTCGGTGTTGTACATGCCACAGCCCAGATCCTTCCAATCCGAGGTCAGAACGGCGCTTTCGGGCAAGAAATCTGTCCAGGCGTCGCCGTCCACCTCGGTGGTCTGGCTGATGATGTCGAATTGACCGTCGGCGCGGATTTCACCGATCAGAACCGGCTTGGCCAGGTGGTGATTGGGCAGCATCACGGCGGTGCCGCCGGTCAGGTTCGGGAATTCCTGACCGTACATCGCGGCGCGCACGGCATCCACTTCGGTGGTGCCGGCCTGCTCAACCGCCGCGACCCACATGTTGAAGCCGATGTAATGTGCCTCCATCGGGTCGTTGGTCACACGGTCAGGCCCGGCAAAAGCTTTCCAGGCTGCGATGAATTCGGCATTGGCGGGGGTGTCGGCCGACTGAAAATAGTTCCACGCGGCGAGGTGCCCGACAAGGTTGCTGGTGTCGAGGCCCGACAGCTCTTCTTCGCCCACCGAAAACGCCACCACGGGAATGTCATCGGCGCTGACGTTGGCGGCTGCCAGCTCTTTGTAGAACCCGATGTTGGCGTCGCCGTTGATTGTGGAAATCACGCCCACCTGTTTGCCATCCGATCCCAGGGCGACGACATCGCCGACGATTGTGGCCCAATCGGAATGACCAAAGGGGGTGTAGTTGACGAATATATCCTCGGGCGCGATTCCCTTGTCCTTAAGATACTGCTCAAGGATCTTGTTGGTGGTGCGCGGATAGACATAATCCGTGCCGAGCAGCGCGAATTTCTCGACGCCCAGTTCTTCGAGGAAGTAATCGACGGCCGGAATCGCCTGTTGGTTCGGGGCGGCGCCGGTATAGAATACGTTGCGGCTGCTTTCCTCGCCTTCATACTGTACCGGATAGAACAGCAGGCCGTTCAGTTCTTCGATCACCGGCAGAACCGATTTGCGCGATACGCTGGTCCAGTTGCCGAAGATCACATCGACATTCGACACCGTCAGCAGTTCGCGCGCCTTTTCCGCGAACAGCGGCCAGTCGGAGGCCGGGTCGACGACGACCGCCTCGATCTGACAGCCCAACAGCCCGCCCTTGGCGTTTTGTTGTTCGATCAGCATCAGCATCACGTCCTTCAACGTGGTTTCGGAAATTGCCATCGACCCGGACAGCGAGTGCAGAACGCCCACCTTGATCGGATCGGCGCAGGTCTGCGCGGCGGCGGCACTGACCGACGACAAAAGCGCGGCGGTGAGGCAAGCGACAAATTTGGTTTGATGACACATGGACGTTTCATTCCCCTGTTGCGCTGTGTTGGCCCGCTCAAGGCCCCCGGCGCCTGGATACGGCACACAGCAATGATGTTGGCGTCGCGCAGGGGCAGGTTTCTGCCAGGATCAAACCCCCTGCGCGGCGGTCTTGGCCGTTGGCCTTGTCAGATGACGGCCAATCGCGCGGCGCCGTCCAGTCGTGGCCAACCGGCGGACCCTACCCACACGTCAACGGCGCGTTGGCGATGCGAAATTCACCGTCACTGCCTGAATACGCGTCGGTTTTGAGACGAATCTGCGAAATTTTTTGCCGGAGTCAGCCGAAAAGGGCGCGACAAAGCGGCCCTATTTTTCCGCAGACAACCGCCCGGTGACAGCGTAGCCTGCGGCTGAGGATCGTTTCCGCAACCCGGCGGGCGACGCAGCACAGGAACCGCCATATGGGGCTTGCCCAAATCGTTTATACCTCGCAACCGTTCGCTTTTGATGAGGCGACCCTTGGCAATCTTCTGGTCATCGCGCGGCGCAACAACACGCGCGACGACATCTCGGGCGCCCTGATCTGTCGGCGGGATATTTTCGTGCAGATGCTCGAAGGGCCCGAAGCGGCGCTTGAGGCGACATTCGGGCGGATTGCGCGGGACGACCGGCACCTGAACATCACCCGGCATCTGGTCCGCCCGGTGACCCGGCGGATGTTTGGCCAATGGTCGATGCTGCACGATCCCGCCCAATCCTGGTTGTGGCCCGAGGCGGCGGTGCGCGATGGGGTGCCCGTCGGGGTGGACGGGGCCGCGATTTGCGAAGTGTTCCGCATGTTGGCCATTCAGGCCAAATCCGATCAGGTAAAACCCGATCAGGATTGAAACAAAGCCGCCTTTCAGGCAAACCACACAGGCCGATGCACCCCACCGGCATCCTGGAAATATCTGCGCCGGCGCGCAGGTGCACTGACCTGAGGAAACCCAACCATGTCTCTCAATACCCGCAGCTTCGACCGTATCGGCAAGGCCCTCGGGTTCACCGAACTGGGCTTTGGCGGTGCGCCGCTGGGCAATCTGTACCGCGCGATCAGCGACGAGACAGCCCATGCCACGTTGCAGGCGGCGTGGGATGCCGGTGTGCGGTATTACGACACTGCGCCGCTGTATGGCTTTGGCCTGTCGGAAACCCGGCTGAACCGGTTCCTGCGCGACAAGCCGCGCGACGACTATGTGCTGTCCACCAAGATCGGCCGGTTGCTGCGCCCTTGCGCGCCTGCGAACCGCGATGGCATCGGCAAATGGTTCGAGGTGCCCGCCCGAAAAGAAGTGTATGACTATACCTACGATGGTGTGATGCGCAGCCTTGAGTTTTCGCTGGAACGCCTGGGGCAAAGTCGGGTCGATATTCTGTATGCCCACGATCTTGACATGTTTTCGCGGGGCGATCGCGGTGTCGTGGATGCGGCGCTGAACGAGCTGATGACAAGCGGCTACAAGGCGCTGGTCGAGTTGCGCGATCAGGGCGTGATTTCGGCGTTTGGCGCTGGGGTGAACGAATGGGAAAGCTGCCAATGGCTGGCCGAGCGGGGGGATTTCGACATTTTCCTGCTGGCCGGGCGATACACTCTGCTGGAGCAGACCGCGCTGGACAGCTTCCTGCCCATGGCCGAGGCGCGCGGCATAGGGCTGGTCATGGGGGGGGCCTATAATTCGGGCATTCTGGCCACCGGGCCAAAACCGGGCGCGTTTTACAACTATGATCCGGCTCCGCAGGACATCCTCGACCGGGTGGGCCGGATCGAGGCGGTGTGTGCCGCCCATGGCACCCGTCTGGTCGATGCGGCGTTCCGGTTCCCGCTGTTGCATCCGACCACGCTGTCGGTGATTCCGGGCGGGCAGGGGGTGGATGAAACACGCTCGAACGTGCAGGCGGCGCAGGCGGTCATTCCCGATGCGCTGTGGCAGGATCTGAAGGCGCAGGGCCTGCTGCGCAGCGATGCACCAACACCGTAACCGCCGCGCTGGCCCGTCTTTTGCCGCCGTGCCTTGCCCCGTGTCCGGTCAAGCGCACGGCGGCGGGTGGGCCTTGTACGTGCACCGCCGCATACAAAAAACCCGGTCACCGCCCGTGTGATGCATCCTTGCGCGAAATCGGTAAAACGCCCTGAACCTGTGTCCAAAGCGCTTGCAATGGGCACGGGCTGCGATAACACGTTGGGGTAAGTTTAACGCCAACGCCCAGAAACGGCAGGGCCGGATGGGCAACGCCAACACCGTGATCGACAATCCGTGCCAAGACCCCGTGCAGATTTTCGCAGTTTGAAAGGTTCTCCATGTCCGCCAAAGATTTGTCCGCCGATTTTGCCGAAGCCATAGCGCACCATCTGACCTATTCGTTGGGCAAGGACCCGGATCATGCACAGATCAGCGACTGGCGCATCGCGCTGTCGCTTGCGGTGCGCGACCGCATTGTCGATCCGTGGTTCGCCAGCACCCGCGCCACCTATGCCGGGCATCACAAAAGGGTGTATTACCTGTCGATGGAATTCCTGATCGGGCGGCTGCTTGAGGATGCGGTGGTCAACCTGGGGTTGATGGACAGCGCGGATGCCGCCTTGCGGTCCTTCGGGATGGATCTTCCGGCTGTTCTGGCCGACGAACCTGACGCGGCTCTGGGCAACGGCGGGTTGGGGCGTCTGGCGGCGTGTTTCCTTGAATCACTTTCCACCCTCGGCTGCCCCGCGTACGGCTATGGCATCCGCTATGAGCATGGGCTGTTCAAGCAGAGCTTTGAGGGGGGGGTGCAGAAAGAGGCGCCCGAAGACTGGTTGCAGCAAACCAACGTGTGGGAGTTCGAGCGCCCCGAATCCTGTTATACCATCGGTTTCGGCGGCACCGTCACCAAGGCCGGCTGGGCCCCGGCGGAAACCGTGATCGCCAGGGCGCATGACACGCCGATCATCGGCTGGGCCGGGCGCTGGGCCAACACCCTGCGCCTGTGGGAGGCTCGGCCGACCAAGCTGTTCGATCTCGACCGGTTCAATGCCGGCGATTACTATGGCGCAGCCGAGCCTGAAGCGCTGGCGCGCACCATTTCCCGCGTGCTTTACCCCGATGACAGCACCCCCGCGGGCAAGCGGCTGCGCCTGAAGCAGGAATTTTTCTTCACGGCGGCATCGCTGCGTGACATCCTGCGCCGGTTCGATTCCGAGTTTGCCGACCTGACATTGCTGCCCTCGAAAGTGGCGATTCAGCTGAACGACACGCACCCCGCCATCGCCGGCCCCGAGTTGGTGCGACTTTTGCACGACGAAAAGGGGATGGATCTGGCAACCGCGATCAAAACCGCGCGCGGCTGTCTGTCCTATACCAACCACACCCTGTTGCCCGAGGCGCTGGAACGCTGGAGCGAGGATTTGATGGGGGATCTGTTGCCGCGTCACATGCAGCTGATCGAGGCGATTGACGCTGACCACGCCAAAGCCCATCCGCAGCGCAGGATCACGCTGCGTGAAAACGGCGAGGTCAAGATGGGTGAAATCGCCTTTACCATGGCGCACAAGGTGAACGGCGTGTCGGCGCTGCACACCGGGTTGATGAAACAGACGGTGTTCAAGGAACTGCACGCGCTGCACCCCGACCGCATCGTCAACGAAACCAACGGCGTGACGCCGCGCCGCTGGGTGCTGTCGGCCAATCCGCGCCTGTCGGCGCTGATCTCGCAGGTCATCGGCACCGGTTGGATCGACGATCTGGAACAGTTGCAGGGGCTTGAGGCGCAGGTTGACGATGCCGCCTTCGTGACCGCCTATGGCGATGCGAAACGCGCCAACAAGGTGGATCTGGCGCAGTGGTTTGCCGACACCCAAGGCGTGCAGATCGACCCCGAGGCGATGTTCGACGTGCAGATCAAGCGCATCCATGAATACAAGCGCCAACATCTGAACATTCTGGAAACCATCGCGCTGTGGCAGGACATTCACGACAATCCGAACGGCAACTGGACGCCCCGGGTCAAGATATTCGGCGGCAAGGCGGCGCCGGGTTATGTGTTTGCAAAACAGATCATCCATTTGATCAATGCCGTGGGCGATGTACTGAACGCCGATCCGGTCACCTCGAAATGGCTCAAGGTGGTGTATCCTGCCAACTATAACGTCACGCTGGCCGAGAGGCTGATCCCCGCGTCCGACCTGTCGGAGCAGATTTCGACGGCGGGAAAAGAGGCCAGCGGCACCGGCAACATGAAATTTGCCCTGAATGGTGCGCTGACGGTGGGCACGCTGGATGGGGCGAATGTGGAAATCCGCGAACATGTGGGCGCCGACAACTTTTTCCTGTTCGGCATGACGGCCGAGGAGGTGGTCGCGCGCCGCGAAATCGAGGGGCACGCGGCCCAGGCGATTGCCGCCGATCCCCGGCTGGCCCGTGCTGCCAAGGCGATTCACGATGGGGTGTTCTCGCCCAAGGATCCGGGCCTGTTCCGCGCGATTACCGACAACCTGTCGGGGCCCGATTACTTTCTGGTCGCGTCGGATTTCACCGATTACTGGCGCGCCCAGCGTGCGGTTGACGCCGCCTTTGCCGACCGCGACGCCTGGATGCGGATGGCGCTGTTGAATACCGCGCGGTCGGGATGGTTTTCGTCCGATCGCACGATCCGTGGTTATATGGCCGATATCTGGGGCGCGCGGTCGGTCAACGCCGGGGTCTGACCCTGGCCTTCGGGCCCTGCCTCTGTATCGGGCCCCGACACCCGGCTGTGGAACCCGACCCCGCGGCAAAGGGTTGCCCCCTGAACAGAAACGCTTACCGTGAGTGACATGAAAACACCAAAAGCTTCCGCCAAACCCGCCAAGTCTGCCACCGCCGACACCCCGGCGGCGGCCAAGCCAAAGGCCGCCAAGTCGACCACGGCAAAAAAGACCCAGACCGAGGCGCCGACCAAGGCAAAGAGAGCAAAGGCCGCTGCCGCGTTCCCCTCGCATGGCATTACGCAAGAGATCGCGCAGGCGCTGCACGATGGCCGGCATGGCGATCCGTTTGCGTATCTTGGCCCGCACAAGCGTGGGCGCACCACCTGGCTGACTGCAGTTGACCACGGTGCCAGCACGATGGCGGCGGTGATCGGCGGCAAGGACTATCCGCTTGACCGGGTGGCGCCTGACCTGAACGTGTTCAGCGGAAAGGTGCCGTCGGGCCAGCCCTACACCCTGCGCGGCTCGGACGGCAGTCAGACATGGGACATGCAGGATCCCTATCGCTTTGGCCCGGTTATCGGCGAGATGGACGAATACCTGCTGGGCGAAGGCACCCACCAACGCATCTGGACAGTTCTTGGCGCCCATGTGATGCAGCATGAAGGCACCGAGGGCACGCATTTTGCCGTCTGGGCGCCGAACGCCCAACGGGTCAGCGTGGTGGGCGGGTTCAACCACTGGGACGGCCGGCGCCACCTGATGCGGCGGCGTGGCGCAACCGGGGTTTGGGAAATTTTCATTCCCGGGGTCGGCGACAAGGAAGTGTACAAGTACGAAATCCTGGCGCATGACGGGACACTGCTACCGCTCAAGGCCGATCCCGTGGGTTTCGGCAGCCAGCACCCCCCGGAAAACGCCAGCATGGTGCGCGACATCCGTGGATATGGCTGGCAGGATGGCCGCTGGATGAACATCCGCGCCGATCACAATGCCCGCACCGCGCCGATCAGCGTTTACGAGGTGCATCTTGGATCATGGCGGCGCCATTCCGAAGACAACAACCGGCCGCTGTCCTATGTCGAGGCGGCGGAACAACTGATCGACTATGTGGCCGACATGGGGTTCACCCATATCGAACTGATGCCGATCAGTGAATATCCCTTTGACGGCTCGTGGGGGTATCAGCCCGTGGGCCTGTTCGCCCCCACCGTCCGCCACGGCCCGCCGCATGAGTTTCGCAACCTGGTCGAGGCGGCGCATGCGAAAGACATCGGCGTCATCCTTGACTGGGTGCCAGGGCATTTCCCGACCGATGCCCATGGGTTGGGACGTTTCGATGGCACGCCGTTGTACGAACACGCCGATCCGCGCGAAGGGTTTCACCAGGACTGGAACACCCTGATCTACAACTTTGGCCGTACCGAGGTGGCCAATTTCCTGGTGTCCAACGCGCTGTACTGGCTTGAGGAATACCATGTCGACGGGCTGCGCGTCGATGCCGTGGCGTCGATGTTATACCGCGATTATTCCCGTAAAGACGGTGAATGGGTGCCGAACAAGGACGGTGGGCGCGAAAATTACGAAGCCATCGCCATGTTGCGCAACACCAATACCATCGTCTATGGCCAGCAGCCCGGCATCATGACCGTGGCCGAGGAAAGCACATCCTTTCCCGGCGTGTCGCAGCCGGTGGATGCCGGGGGCCTCGGCTTTGGCTACAAGTGGAACATGGGGTGGATGAACGACACCCTGAGTTACATGGAAAAAGACCCGCTGTATCGCCGTCACCACCACAACCAGATGACGTTTGGCATCCACTATGCCTTTTCGGAAAACTTCATCCTGCCGATCAGCCATGACGAAGTTGTGCATGGCAAGGGCAGCATGTTGGACAAGATGCCCGGCAACACCTGGGAAAAATTCGCCAACCTGCGCGCCTATTACGGGTTCATGTGGGGGCATCCGGGCAAAAAGCTGTTGTTCATGGGCCAGGAATTTGCCCAGCCGGGCGAGTGGAACCACAACGCGCAACTGACATGGGGGGTGCTGGACGATCCGGCGCACAAGGGTATCCAGACGCTGGTGCGGGATCTGAACACGCTGTATCGCAGCCACGGCGCGCTGCATGTCAAGGATTGCGACCCCGGCGGGTTCCAGTGGATCGAGGTGAACGATGCCGACACATCGGTGCTGTCCTGGATACGCCGGGGCAATCCGGGCGACGCCGAAGTTGTCGTGGTGTGCAATTTCACCCCGGTCGAGCGGACGGACTATCACATGGGCCTGCCGCAGGCGGGGCTCTGGCGCGAGGTGTTGAACACCGATGCCGCCGTTTATGGCGGGGGCAACCGCGGCAACATGGGCGGCATCACCGGCACCGATGCGCCGCATCAGGGACAGCCGGCCTCGGCGCGGGTGGTGTTGCCGCCGCTTTCGACGCTGATCTTCATCAGGGCGGAGTGAACTTTGCGGGTGCGCCGCCACGGGTGCCGCACCCCGACAAGGCCGGCGCCACCGGCACACAGCATGGGACCACGGGTCCAGATCGGGAGGAAACGACATGGCGACACCAAACGCGAGATTGTCCACCAAATCCATGGCTTTCGTGTTGGCCGGGGGGCGGGGCAGCCGGTTGAAGGAACTGACGGACACTCGCGCCAAGCCCGCCGTGTATTTTGGTGGCAAAACCCGGATCATTGATTTCGCCCTGTCCAACGCCCTGAACTCGGGGATCAAGAAGATGGCGATTGCGACCCAGTACAAGGCGCATTCGCTGATCCGCCATTGCCAGCGCGGTTGGTCGTTCTTTCGGGCCGAGCGCAACGAATACCTCGACATCCTGCCCGCTTCGCAACGTGTGGCCGAGAACAAGTGGTATCTGGGCACCGCCGATGCCGTAACCCAGAACATCGACATCATTGACAGTTACGGTATTGAGTATGCGCTGATCCTGGCGGGCGATCACATCTACAAGATGGATTACGAGCTGATGCTGCAACAGCATGTCGACACCGGCGCCGACGTGACTATCGGCTGTCTGACCGTGCCCCGCGCCGAGGCGAGTGCCTTTGGCGTGATGGCGATCGACAAGACCGACCGGATCACCAGTTTTCTGGAAAAACCCAATGATCCTCCCGGCACGCCAGACGATCCCACGGTTACGCTCGCCTCGATGGGAATTTACGTTTTCAAATGGTCGTTCCTGCGCGATCTGCTGATCATGGATGCCGAGGATCCGAACTCCAGCCATGATTTCGGCGGCGACATCATTCCCGATATCGTTAAAAACGGCAAGGCGATGGCCCACCGGTTCGAGGACAGTTGTGTGCGGCACGACCCAGCCGCACCCGCCTATTGGCGTGACGTGGGCACCATTGATGCGTTCTGGAAGGCGAATATCGACCTGACCGGCTTCACCCCCGATCTGGATCTCTGGGACAAGACCTGGCCGATCTGGACCTATTCTGAAGCCGTGCCGCCGGCCAAGTTCGTGCATGACGCACCCGACCGGCGCGGCGTTGCCATTTCTTCGCTGGTGGCGGGGGGGTGCATCATTTCGGGTACGGAAATCCGCGAAAGCCTGTTGTTTACCCAAGTGCACACCAACTCCTATGCCAGCCTCGAACAGGCGGTCGTGCTGCCCTATGCCAATATCGGGCGCAAGGCGAAGCTGCGAAAAGTGGTGATCGACCGGGGCGTTGACGTGCCCGAAGGGCTGGAGGTGGGTTTTGACCCCGAGGAAGACGCGCGCTGGTTCCGGGTTTCGGAGGGCGGTGTGACGCTGATCACCCAGAACATGCTGGATGCAAAGGCCGCCCAGGCATGATCCATGTGCTGTCGGTCGCTTCGGAATGTGCCCCGCTGGTGAAAACCGGTGGGCTGGCCGATGTCGTCGGCGCGCTGCCGGCCGCCATGGCGGGGCAGGGCTGCCGGATGCGCACGTTGCTGCCCGGCTATACCGCGGTCTGGCCCAGGGTGACGACCGGCGCGGTGGTTCTGGCCGAGGATGATCTGTTCGGTGGCCGGGCCGAGGTTATCGCGGCCTGCGCCGGTGATCTGGATCTGTTGATCCTCAGCGCGCCGCATCTGTTTGAGCGGCCCGGCAACATCTATCTGAACGCCGCCGGTCAGGATTGGAGCGATAACGCCGAACGCTTTGCCGCCCTGTCCTGGATGGCGGCGCGCATCGCGCGTGAAGGGGCGGCGGAATGGCGGCCTGACATCCTGCACTGTCACGACTGGCAGGCGGGGCTGGCGCCGGCCTATCTGCGCGCCTTCGGGGCGGGCGGTGTGCGTTCGGTCATGACGATCCACAACGTGGCCTTTCACGGTCTGGCACCCGCGTCCAAGCTGGACTGGCTGCGCCTGCCGAATGACATGTTTTCGCCCGAAGGGATTGAGTTTTATGGCCAGATTTCGGCCCTGAAAGCCGGGCTGATCCATGCCGACAAGCTGACCACGGTCAGCCCGACCTATGCGCGCGAATTGTTGACGCCTGCGTTCGGCATGGGGCTGGACGGCGTGCTGCGCGCGCGGGCGGATGATCTGCTGGGCATCCTGAACGGCATCGACACGGCGGTCTGGAACCCCGCCACCGATCCCGATATTGCGCCCTTCGACACCTTGGCTGGCAAGGCCGAGAATAAGGCGCGGTTGCTGGCCGAGTTCGATCTGCCGCAGGGTGACGGGCCGCTGGCCGTGCTGATTTCGCGGCTGAGCCAGCAAAAGGGGCTGGACCTGCTGATCGAGGCATTGCCCGGTTTTCTGGCGGCGGGCGGGCGGCTGGCCCTGTTGGGCAGCGGTGATCCGGGGTTGGAACAGGCGTTCGTGGCGTTGGCCGGGCGCGAAGCGAACGTGGCGGTGCGGATCGGTTATGACGAAGGCCTGAGCCATCGGATGATGGCCGGGGGCGATGCCATTCTGGTGCCCTCGCGGTTTGAACCCTGCGGGCTGACACAGCTTTACGGCCTGCGCTATGGTGCGTTGCCCCTCGTAGCGCTGACGGGAGGGCTGGCCGATACGGTGATCGCGGCCAATGATGCGGCGCTGAAAGTTGGTGTGGCGACCGGCCTGCAATTCACCCCCGTCACGGCGCCGGCGCTGGCCGAGGCGCTGCACCGGTTGTGCGACCTTTTTGCGCAGCCCGAAATCTGGGCGCGGATGCAGGCCAATGCGATGGCCCACCCGGTCGGCTGGGACAGTTCTGCGGCGCAATACGCCGCCCTTTATCAGGCAATGACATCAGCACCATGACCAGCCCCTTTGTGATGACCGCCGGGCGCGCCGCCCCCCTTGGTGCGACCTTCGATGGCGATGGTGTGAATTTTGCCGTATTCTCGGAACATGCCACCCGCATGGTTGTGTGCCTGTTTTCCGAGGATGGCCGGCACGAGGTGGCGCGCCTCGATCTGCCCGAGCGGGACGGCGACGTGTGGCACGGCTATATCTCGGGGATGCGCCCGGGGCAGCATTATGGCCTGCGCGCGCATGGCCCCTATGCGCCCGCGCAGGGGCACAGGTTCAATCCGCACAAGCTGTTGCTGGATCCCTATGCAAAGCGGCTGACCGGCCATCCGAAATGGCACGATGCGCTGATGGGCTATACTGTGGGGTCGGACGAGGGCGATCTCAGCTTTGACAAACGCGACAGTGCGCCCTGGATGCCCCGCGCCGTGGTGGAAGACCCGGCGTTTTCATGGGGTCGTGATGCGCCCCCCCTGACGCCGATCCAGGATACGGTGATCTATGAGGCGCATGTCAAGGGATTGACCGCCCTGCACCCCGGCGTTGATCTGCCCGGCACATTTCTGGGCATGGCGTCGGATCCGATGCTGGATTACCTGACAGATCTCGGGATCACCGCGATCGAGCTTTTGCCGGCACAGGCGTTTCTGAACGACCGGTTTCTGGTGGAAAAGAAGCTGACCAATTACTGGGGCTATCAGACGCTGGGTTTTTTCGCGCCCGAACCGCGGTACATGCACCGTGGCCATATCGCCGAGTTTCAGCAGATGGTGGCGCGGTTCCATTCGGCCGGCATCGAGGTGCTGATCGATGTGGTGTACAACCACACCTGCGAAGGCAACGAAAACGGGCCGACCCTGGCATTTCGCGGCCTCGACAACGCCAGCTATTATCGTCTGGCGGACAACCCGGCGCATTACATCAACGATACCGGCACCGGCAACACGTTGAACGTCGATCACCCGATGGTGCTGCGCATGGTGATGGATTCACTGCGCTATTGGGTCGAGGTGATGCATGTCGACGGGTTTCGATTTGATCTGTGTTCGACCCTGGGGCGCACCGATCAGGGGTTCGACCGGGGCGCGGCGTTTTTCGATGCGATCCGGCAAGATCCGGTGCTGACCGGCAAAAAGCTGATCGCGGAACCGTGGGACATCGGGCCGGGCGGCTATCAGCTGGGCGCCTTTCCACCGCCGTTCATGGAGTGGAACGACAAATACCGCGACACCGTGCGCCGGTTCTGGCGGATGGATCCGGGGATGGCGCCGGGGCTGGCCGATCGGCTTACCGGATCGGCATTGCAGTTCGATCATTCCGGCCGACCTGCCACCGCTTCGGTAAATCTGGTCACGGCCCATGATGGGTTTACGTTGCAAGATGTTGTTTCATTTGATGAAAAACACAACATTGCGAATGGTGAAGATGGCAAGGACGGCCATGGAGAGAACTTTTCCGACAATATGGGCGTCGAGGGCGCAACCCAGAAACTGGCGGTGATTGCTGTTCGCGCGCGGCGGCGGCGCAATCTGATGGCAACGCTGTTCCTGTCCCAGGGCACGCCGATGTTGTTGGCCGGTGACGAGGTGGGCCATTCGCAGAATGGCAACAACAACGCCTATTGTCAGGACAACGCCATCAGCTGGATCGACTGGGCCAACGCCGACACCGAATTTCACGCCTTTACCCGGCGGATGATCGCGTTTCGCAAACGCCACCCGATCCTGCGGCAGAAACTATTCTTGCATGCCCAGCAACGCGCGGTGGACGGCAAGCCCGATGTGTTCTGGTGGAGCGCGTCCGGCGCGCCGATTTCCGATGAACAATGGCAGGATCCGGCGTTGTGCTGTATCTGCGCCGAAATGCGCACAGCATCGCTCACGCCGTTCTATGATGCCACCGAAAACGCGGTGTTTGCGGTGTTCAACGCCGGCGACGCAGTGGTGGTGACATTGCCCGAACCGCCCAAGGGTCAGATCTGGGCGTGCAGGATCGACACGGCCGAGCCTGCGGCGCAAACCCGCTGTCTGACCCGCCATGAGGTGGCCGCGCACAGCGTCGCGGTGTTGGTGTTGGAGCCTGCGCGATGAATGACGCGCTGAGCCGGCTTGCGGCGCATCTTGGTGTCATGCCGCGTTATCAGGACCAGACCGATCGCTGGCACGTTACCACGCCGGAAACTCTGTCGGCCATCATCGCCGCAATGGGGTTTGATCCTGCCGCCGCCCAGGCGACGTTGGAACAGCTTGAGGCCGAGGCGGCGGCGCGGACGTTGCCGGAATGGCTGGTCGTTACGGCCGATCATCCGGGGCCGGTGGTGGACGGGGCCTGGGCGCTGTGCCTTGAGGATGGCAGCTGTCGCACAGGGCAAGGGGCCTTGCCGGTGCTGCCTCTGGGCATTCACCGGCTTGACGTGGCGGGGCAGGTGACCTGGCTGTTGGCCGCGCCCGATACATTGCCCGAACCGCCGCTGATCTGGGGGGTGACACTGCCGCTGTATGGTCTGCGCAGCGCGGTACAGGGCGGCGTCGGCAGCTACGCCGATCTGGGCGGCGTCGTGGCCGGGCTGGCCGGTTTGGGGGCGGGCTTTGTCGGGATCAACCCTATCCATGCCGGATTTCCCTGTGATTCCGCCGCGTTCAGCCCTTATGCCCCGACCAGCCGCAGGCGGTTTTCCACCCTGCACATCGACGCGGGCGCAAAGCCCGATGATCATGAGCCCTTGATCGGCTACGACCGCGTGGTGCCCGCGCAGGATGCAGCCCTGCGCGCCGAATTCGCCGCGTTTTGCGGTGATCCGCGGTTCGATGCCTATCTGGCCACCGAGGGTGCGGATTTGCAGCGGTTCGCCTTGCATCAGGCGCTGTCCGACCTGCACGGCGCCTATTGGCCCGACTGGCCCGCCGCCTTGCAAGACCCAGCCTCGCCCGAGGTGGCTGCCTTTGCCGTTGCAAAACCGGGCGCCGTGCGGTTTCACGCATGGGCGCAATGGCGGGCGGAATTGCAATTGGCCGAGGTGCGCGATGCGGCGCGGGATCTGTCGCTGGGCCTGTATCTGGATCTGGCCGTGGGCACCCATCCGGCGGGGGCGGAAACCTGGGGCGATCCGGCGCTGTTTGCGCGCGGCTGTTCCCTGGGTGCGCCGCCCGATGCGTTTTCGCCCGATGGACAACGCTGGAACCTTGCGCCCTTGCGCCCACGCGTTCTGGCGCAGACTGGTTTTTCCGCCCTGGCCCGGATTTTGCGCGCCCAGTTGCGGTTTGCCCGGGTGTTGCGGATCGACCATATCCTGGGGTTCGAGCGGGCGTTCTGGGTGCCGGAAAATGCCCCGGGCGCCTATGTGCAGATGCCGAAAGCCGCGCTTCTGGCCGTGGCCCGGATCGAGGCGGCGCGCGTCGGGGCCGTGATCATCGGTGAGGATTTGGGAAACATTCCCAAAGGCTTGCATACCGATCTTGCAGCATCTGGCATTCTTGGGTGCAGGGTGGCGATGTTTGAGCAGGATTGGGATGCCGCCACCCCCACGTTCAAACCCGCCGCCGCCTATGATGCCCGCGTGCTGACGGCGTTCGCCAGCCACGATCTGCCCACCTGGCGGGGTTGGCGGCGCGGCACCGATATTGCATGGCGCGGGCGTTTGGGCAGCATCGATTGTGCCGCGCAAACCGCCGCTATGGATCACCGCATGGCCGAGGTGGCCGCATTTGAAACCACCATTGGCGGGCGCAATATCGGGCGGCTGAACGGGTTTCTGGCGGCAACGCCGTCGCGCCTGATCGCGCTGCAGGCCGAAGATCTGCTGGGCCTGATCGAACAACCAAATCTGCCGGGAACGGTGTATGATCACCCCAACTGGCGCCGCCGGTTGGGGGTGAGCGCCTCCGATCTGGCCCGCCATCCTGGGGTGGTTCAGGCCGCCCGGATCATGACAACCGCAGGAAGACGAGGACTAAAATGACCGTGACCACCGTGAAAACAGCCCCGATCGACGGCCAGGTGCCCGGCACCAGCGGCCTGCGCAAGAAGACCCACATTTTCATGCAGCCACATTATTTGGAGAACTTCATCCAGTCGATCTGGACCGCGATCGGCGGGGTGCGGGGCAAGACGTTGGTTCTGGGCGGCGACGGGCGCTATTTCAACGACCGTGCGGCGCAGGTGATCCTGCGCATGGCGGCGGCGGGAGGCGCGGCCAAGGTGATCGTCGGGCAGTCGGCGCTTTTGTCAACGCCGGCGGCCAGTCATCTGATAAGATTGTATAAGACAGACGGTGGCATCATCATGTCGGCCAGCCACAACCCCGGTGGCCCGGATGAGGATTTTGGCGTCAAGTTCAACATGCCCAACGGCGGCCCGGCCCCCGAACCCGTGACCGACCGGATGGTAACGGCCGCGCAATCAATCAGTGAATACCACATCATCGAGGCACAGGATGTCGATCTGGCGCGCCTTGGCACCACAACCTTGGGTGCGATGCAGATCGAGGTGGTGGACCCGGTGGCAGACTATGCTGAATTGATGGAGAAATTGTTCGATTTCAAAGCGATCAAGGCACTACTCGACTCCGGCTTTACGCTGCGGTTTGATGCGATGCACGCCGTGACCGGCCCCTATGCGACGGCGATCCTGGAAGGCGCCCTCGGGGCGGCGCCCGGCAGCGTGGTGAACGCCGTGCCCAGCCCCGATTTCGGCGGCGGCCATCCCGACCCGAACCCGATCTGGGCCAAGGATCTGATGGATGTGATGATGGGCCCCGACGCCCCGGATTTCGGCGCGGCCAGTGACGGCGACGGCGACCGCAACATGATCGTCGGTCGCGGCTGCTATGTCGGCCCGTCCGACAGCTTGGCGGTGCTGGCCGCCAATGCCCATTTTGCGCCGGCCTATTCCGCCGGCCTGAAAGGCGTCGCCCGGTCGATGCCCACGTCCCGCGCTCTGGACCGGGTGGCGGCAAAGCGCGGGCTGGAGTGTTATGAAACACCAACAGGTTGGAAGTTTTTTGGCAACCTGCTGGACGATGGCCGCATCACCCTGTGTGGCGAAGAATCGGCGGGCACCGGCAGCGATCATGTGCGCGAAAAAGATGGTCTTTGGGCGGTGTTGCTGTGGCTGAACATTCTGGCCAGGACCGGCAAATCCGTGGCGCAGATGATGACCGACCATTGGGCCGAATTCGGCCGCAACTTCTATTCGCGCCACGATTACGAGGCGGTCGATGGCGCGCGGGCGAAAGAGATGCTCGACCGGTTGCGCGGCAGGCTGGCGACGTTGCCAGGCACTGATATTCTGGGTGCGGTTGTCGACTCCGCCGATGAATTTGCCTATGACGATCCGGTAGATGGATCACGCAGCACGGGGCAGGGCCTGCGTGTGACGTTCCAGGGGGGCGGGCGCATCGTCTATCGCCTGTCGGGCACCGGCACCGTAGGGGCCACCCTGCGGGTTTATATCGAAGATGTGTCCGACGATCCGGCGACGTTTACCAAGGATACACAACTTGCCCTTAATGACATGATCGACCGGGCCGAGACCCTGGCAGGTATCGCCGAGTTTACTGGCCGCACGGCCCCCGATGTGCGCACCTGAGGGGCAGGCTGAGGATATGAGATGAAAAAACTGAAGGAACTGATTCGCTTTTCGACATTCGCGGCATCAATTCTGTTGTTCCTGTTGTCATTTCTCTGGCTGTCCTATTCGCCCTGGGGGTGGGTTGGCATTGTTATCTTTGGTGTCGCCGCCCTGTCGGGCGTGCATGATCTGTTTCAAGATCACCACGCAGTGCTGCGCAACTATCCGGTTCTGGGGCGCATCCGATATTTTTTTGAGCAGATCCGCCCTGAAATCCGGCAATACCTGATCGAAGGCGACAATGAAGAAGAGCCGTTTTCCCGTGAAGAGCGCAGCATCGTCTATCAGCGCGCCAAGGATGAGGTTGCCTCGCGCCCGTTCGGAACGAAACAAAACGTCTATGAGCCCGGTTACCAGTGGCTGACCCATTCGGTGAATCCGGTGCATATCGCCAACCCGGACATCCGCGTGCGGATCGGCGGCCCTGATTGCACACAGCCCTATGATGCCTCAATCTACAACATTTCTGCGATGTCCTTTGGCGCGCTGTCGGCCAATGCCATTTCGGCGTTGAATCGTGGGGCCAAGGCGGGCGGTTTTGCGCATGACACCGGCGAAGGCGGCATTTCCCGGTATCACCGGGACGGTGGCGGTGACCTGATTTGGGAAATCGGATCGGGCTATTTCGGGTGCCGCCACGAAGATGGGTCATTCAACCCAGAGATGTTTGCCCGGAACGCGGCCGACGATCAGGTGAAGATGATCGAAATCAAGCTGTCACAGGGGGCCAAGCCGGGCCATGGCGGCATTCTGCCCGGGCGCAAGGTCACCGCAGAAATTGCCGCAGCGCGCGGCGTGCAGGTGGGGCAGGATTGTATCTCGCCTGCTGGGCATTCGGCGTTTTCCACCCCTCTGGGTCTGTGCCATTTCATTGGTCAATTGCGCGAATTGTCTGGTGGAAAACCCGTAGGTTTCAAGCTGTGTGTCGGACACCGGCGAGAATTCATGTGTATTGTCAAGGCGATGATCGAAACCGGCCTCAAGCCGGACTTTATTGTCGTTGACGGCAAAGAGGGCGGCACCGGCGCCGCTCCTCTTGAATTCGCCAACCACGTCGGAATGCCGCTGACCGAGGGCCTGACCTTTGTGCACAACACCTTGCGTGGGGCGGGGCTGCGGGATGACATCCGCCTTGGCGCTTCGGGCAAGCTGATCCATGCCTTTGACATTGCCCGCGCCTTTGCCCTCGGGGCGGACTGGGCCAATTCGGCGCGCGGGTTCATGTTTTCCATCGGTTGCATCCAGGCGCAGGCCTGCCACACCAACAACTGTCCGGTCGGTGTGGCCACCCAAGACCCGTTGCGCCAGCGCGCTTTGGTGGTCGGCGACAAGGCCAAGCGCGTCGAGATGTTTCATCGCAACACCATGCATGCGTTGGCCGAGATGGCGGGTGCCGCCGGGCTGAGCGATCCGCGTGCCTTCCTGCCACACCATTTTCTGCAACGCAATTCGTCGGGCGAAATGGTAAACGGTGATGCGGTATTTCCCTATAAACCTTTAGGCTTTCTTTTGCGTGGCGAAGACTGTGGTTCAGGGTATCTTGAACGCTGGAATCGCGCCAGCGCCGAAAGCTTTGCCCCGATGGGCGCCTATGTCTGATCCGAGGAAACCTACATGACCACGACCACAGCCCGCACTGTCATCGTCCGTGCCTTCGGCGGCCCCGATATGATGCAGATTGAAAGCCGCCCTGTAGGGGATCCGGGGCCCGGCGAACTGCGTATTCGCCACCATGCCTGTGGGCTGAATTTCATTGACGTCTATCAACGCACGGGCCTTTATAAACAGCCGTTGCCAGTGGCCTTGGGTATGGAAGCGGCTGGCGTGATCGAGGCTGTAGGTGCCGGTGTGACGCACCTGAAACCGGGGGATCGCGCCGCCTATGCCGCCGCGCCTTCGGGTGCTTATTGCGAGGCGCGGGTCATGCCCGCCGCACAGGTTTGCCCACTGCCCGACGGTATTTCCTTTGAAGAAGGTGCCGCGATGATGCTGAAGGGGTTGACGGTGAACTATCTTTTCCGTCGCACCACCCCCCTTGCCAAGGGCGACACCGTGTTGTTTCACGCCGCAGCCGGGGGCGTGGGGCTGATCGCCTGTCAGTGGGCGCGCAGCGAAGGAATAACCCTGATCGGCACGGCCGGATCGGACGAAAAATGCACCCTGGCCCTGGAACATGGTGCGGCGCATTGCATCAACTATCGCAGCAATGATTTTGCGGCCGAGGTCAAGAGCCTGACCGGCGGCAAGGGCGTGGATGTGGTGATGGATGCGGTGGGCAAGGATACGTTCGAGGGGTCGATGAACAGTCTCAAGCCCTTGGGCATGATGATTACTTTCGGCAATGCCAGTGGCGTTGTCCCGCCGATAGACGTGTCTATGCTGGCCGCAAAAGGCTCTCTCAAGTTGACCCGCCCGACGTTGTTCACCCATATCGCCGATCATGAAACCTGCCAGCGGATGGCGGCGGAACTGTTTGAAAAAGTGACATCGGGTGCCGTGAAAATCCGCATTGATCAGCGGTTTCCGCTGGATCAGGTGGCCGACGCACATCGCGCGCTGGAAGGTCGCAAGACGACCGGCGCAACGATTATGACCGTATAATCAAACAACCCCGCAGTACGGGATGTCAGGGCAGATCGGCCAAATGACAGGCACAGCCGGTCAAGGCGGCATAGTCGTCTTCAACGACCGAAACTGCGAACTGGTCCATGAAGTCGGCAAAGCGGCCCTTGTCGCGGAACGCGCTGCCAAAGCCGAACTCTGCCAAATAGGGTGTGATGGCCCGCGCCACCCCACCCACGAGGTAGATCCCGCCGAACGGCAGGGTGTTCAGGGCCAGATTGCCCGCGACGGTGCCGAGCATCCGCGCGATCACCCGCCCGGTTTCCATCGCCAGGGCATCAGACCCGTCTGAAAGGGCGGTCACGATGTCGGCCGGCGCAAGGTCGCGCCGCGCGCCGGCCTCGGACGACAGCCAACTGTAGACATGGGTGATGCCGCGCCCGGATAAAACATCTTCGATGGCAGGAAATCCATGGGTTTCCTGCACAAAGCGTGACAGGCGCAAATCGTCGTCGGTGCGGATCGGCAGGTTGGTGTGGCCCGCCTCGGCCGGCGGCACATAGCGCCCGGTTTCGGTGTTGTAAACCGGCGCGGCGTTGAAACCGGTGCCAACCCCGATCACCAATTTTGCGGCATGCGGCCCGCCATCGCCGCCTGTCAGTAAAACCCGCAACTTTGCCTGATCGAGGTGATCCAGGGCATGGCCCTGGGCCTGCAAGTCATTGAGGATTGATACTTTGGTCGCCCCGGTTGCGGCTGACAGCGTGGCACGGTCAATCGCCCAGTCGAGGTTGGTCAGGGTTGCGCGCCCGTCATGCACCGGCCCGGCCACAGCAACGCAGGCGCCGACGACATCGCCGCGCCCCGCCAGATAGCGGCGCAACACCGCGCCCAGCCCGTCGTGTTCGGCATTGGCAAAGCGCGACACGCTGTCCGGCAGGATTGCGGCGCCCCGGGCCAGAGCGACGCGGGTGTTTGTCCCGCCAATGTCGGCGACAAGCGAAACGGTGTCTGTGGCATGTGCGGTCATGTCGGCCCCGATGTCAGCGCGCCAAGGCGGCGGCAAGCGCGTGATAGGATGCTTTCGGTGTGCGCTGCAAGCTGTCGAAATCCACATACACCAACCCGAATCGAGGCGCATAACCGAGGGACCATTCGTAATTGTCCATCAGCGACCAGGTGAAATATCCCTTGACCGGGATGCCTTCGTCGCAGGCCTGTTTCACCTTGGCCAGATGCGCGTTCAGATACGCGATGCGCGCCTGATCGTTCACCTTGCCGGCAACAAGGTGGTCGTCATTGGCCAGCCCGTTTTCGGTGACATACAGCGGAAGGCCACGGGTATATCCTTCGTGGGTGCGCTTCAGGAAGGCGTGCAGCCCCTCGGGAAAGATTTCCCAGCCGACCTGGGTTTTCGGCAAGGGGCCGGGCACGTCATGGTGGTGCGGCCAGGGGCCATTGTCGGGCGCGATGATCTTGCGCGTATAATAATTCAGACCCAACCAGTCGAGCGGCGCGGCGATCACATCGAAATCATCCTGCCAACCTTTGGGCATATGCGGGCCAAGCCCCTGCATCACGTCGGCTGGATAGGATTTGTTGAACATTCCCGACAGGAAGAACCGGTTATAATACCCATCATACAGAGTTGCGGCCTTGGCAGCCTCGGGGCTGGCGTCGACAGGGGTGGCGTATTCGAAATTGCACACCGCGCCGAGGTTTTTCATGCCAAGGCCGCGCATCGTTTCGATCGACCGACCGTGCGCCAGAAGGATGTGATGCATCGCATGGGCGGTGGCGCGGATGTCGCGCAGGCCCGGCGCGTGATGGCCCAGGAAATGGCTCAGCCAGCCGACGCAAAACGGTTCGTTGATCGGCGCCGCGCTCCAGACCCGGTCACCGATGCGCCCCATGATCACCTCGGTGAAATCTGCGAACCAACCGGCGATGTCGCGGTTGCGCCAGCCGCCCAGATCGGCCAACCGAACCGGCAATTCCCAGTGATACAGTGTGGCGGCAGGTTTCAGCCCCCGTGCCAGCAACCCGTCGACCAGCCGGTCGTAAAAATCCAGCCCCTGCTGATTGACCGTGCCGCGCCCTTCGGGGATCACCCGGGCCCAGCTGGTGGAAAAACGGTAAACGTCGAAATTGCCGCTTTTCAGCAGATCCAGATCTTCGTCCATGCGGTTGTAATGATCACAGGCGCGGTTGCCGTTCTGCGCCCCCACGACATTTCCGGGGGTGGCTGCGAAGGTGTCCCAATGGGTCTGGCCGGCGCCACCCTGGGCGTGGCCTTCGATCTGATAGGACGAGGTGGCGGCGCCGAACAGGAAATCTTTGGGAAAATCTTTGCGGGTCAGCTTCATAAGTAAGTCATCCTTGTGTTGCGGTGCGCAGGGTCAGGGGGGCCGGCCCAGTGGACAGACCGACGTGAAACTCGGCCTCGAGCAGTTGGGTCAGCGGGGCACATGACGGTTCACGGATCACTCGCAGCAGCATCTCGGCGACCAGCCGCCCATGGTCGCGCACCGGCGAGAGCAACGAGGTGAAGGCAGGCACAGCGCCGCTGTTGCGGAAATACGAAAGGTCGTCGTCGTGGCTGATGATCGAGATGTCGCGCCCAAGACGCAACCCGTGGTCGTGGCAGGCGCGGCGCACCCCCATGGCCGTGATCATCGACGACGTAAGGATCGCGGTAGGCGGAGCGGCCAGCGAAAACAGCGCTGTCGCTGCGTCATAGCCGTTGAACTCGGTCATTTCGCCGCTGGTCATCAGGGCGGGATCTGGCGCGATGGAATGCTGGTCAAGCATGGAAAGATAGCCGCCGCGCCGCCGCGCTGCGAAATCCATGTCCTCCAATCCGTTGATCAGCGCGATACGGCGATGGCCCAGATCGATCAGAAACGATGTCGCCCGCGCAAAGGCGCGCCGGTTGTTCATGTCAAGCCAGTTGTATCCCTCGGTACCGTCGCCGAACCGGCCATGCACGACATAGGGCAGGCCCAACTCGTCCAGCAGGGCATGGCGCCCGTCGTTCAGACGCGGTGCGTGAACAATGATGCCGTCCACCGAATTGCGGGCGCGGATGTCGCGGTAAAGTTTCGCCTCTTCGCGCCCGGCGGTCACCGACAGCATCATTTCATAGCCGTGGCGCGCATAGGTTTCACCCGCCCCTGCAATGAAATCGGCAAAGACCGGGTTCATCATCTCATGGTGGGAACTCACCGGAATCACATGGGCAATCGCCATGCTGCGCCCGGTGGCCAGCCCCTTGGCCCGGGTGTTGGGGCTATAGTTGTGCAGTCGTGCTGCCGCCTGCACCCGTTCGCGCGTGGCTGCGTTGACCTCGGGATAGCCGTTCAGTGCCCGACTGACGGTTGTCTGGGACAGGCCCAGCACCCGGGAGAGTTCGCGCAGGTTCATCTATGGGCTTTCAAAGCGCTTTCAATTCCGGCCAACCTTAGCCAATGTGCGCGGCCGCGTCAAAGCCTGCCCATGCTGCGGTGCGGCATGTGAGATATGCCTTACATGTTGGTTTCGTTTTGTAAATGGTTATAGTGTCATTGACAGCGGTCTGTCGATGGGCAAGGTTCGAAGCGTTCAAAGCGCTTTGGTCCGAATCCATCGCGCGGTACATTGTATGCGCGGAACGCGCGGAATTCGGGAGGGAATTCACCATGAGAACGATGCTTCTTGCCGGTACGGCCGGCCTGGCTTTGACGGCGGGCATGGCCCACGCCGAGGCCCACATGCCCTTCGCCAAAGGCGAGGGCGGATTCAGTTGGGGCAGTCTTTCGGCGCTTGAGGGGACCGACCTGTCGGGCCAGCAGTTGACTGTGTTTGGCCCCTGGCTGGGCCCGGATCAGGGGTTTGTCGAGGTCGTGCTGTCTTATTTCGCCGACGCGACGGGCGCCGATGTGCGCTATGTCGGATCGGACAACTTTGAACAGCAGATCATGGTCGATGCCGAGGCCGGTTCGGCCCCCAATGTTGCGGTGTTTCCACAGCCGGGCCTGGCCAGCGACATGGCAAGTCGCGGATTTCTCACCCCGCTGGACGACGGCACTGCCGAGTGGATCAAGGAAAACTATGCCGCCGGTCAGTCGTGGGTCGATTTGGGCACCTATGCCGATAAAGATGGCGAGGATGCGCTGTTCGGGTTCTTCTACAAAGTCGATGTGAAATCACTGGTCTGGTACAGCCCCGAAAACTTTGAAGATGCGGGTTATGAAATTCCCGAGACCATGGAAGAGCTGAAGGCGCTGACCCAGCAGATCGTCGATGATGGCGCCACGCCGTGGTGCATCGGTCTGGGGTCGGGCGGGGCCACGGGCTGGCCGGCCACCGATTGGGTCGAGGACATGATGCTGCGCACGCAGCTGCCCGAAGTCTATGACCAATGGGTCAGCAACGAGATTCCGTTCAATGACGAACGCGTTGTAAATGCGATCGAGGAATTCGGCTTTTTCGCCCGCAACGATGCCTATGTCGCGGGTGGCGCGGGCGTGGTGGCCAGCACCGATTTCCGCGACAGTCCGAAGGGTTTGTTCGACTCACCGCCGCAATGTTACATGCACCGCCAGGCCAGCTTTATTCCCGCCTTTTTCCCCGAAGGCACCGAAGTGGGCCTTGACGCAGATTTCTTCTATTTCCCGGCCTATGCGGAAAAAGATCTGGGCAAGCCGGTTCTTGGGGCCGGCACGGTTTGGGCAATCACCAACGACAGCCCGGCGGCCCATTCTCTGATCCAGTTTCTGCAAACGCCGCTGGCGCATGAGCTGTGGATGGCGCAATCGGGTTTCCTGACGCCGCACATGGGCGCCAATACCGACATGTTTGCCGATCCGACGCAAAAGGCGCTGAACGATGTTTTGCTGGGCGCGACCACCTTCCGCTTTGATGCCTCTGACCTGATGCCCGGCGGCGTGGGTGCGGGTGCGTTCTGGACCGGCATGGTCGATTATGCCGGTGGCAAGGACGCGGGCGAAGTCGCAACCGCGATCCAGAACAGCTGGAACTCGCTGAAGTAAACTACGGTGATCTGCGGCCTGCCCCCGGTTGGGGGCGGGCCGGCCACAGAACGAGACGGGCCCGAATGCCCGCGTGAAAAGTTGCATAGGGGGGAAAGATGCATCCTGCATTCGCCGGGCTTTTGACGATCGTGATCGGTGTGGGCGGGTGTATCGCCTATTACTATTTTTCCAACCAGTTTCTGGACCGGGTGCTGTTCCCGCCCAAAGGGCCGAACGCCGGGCGCAACATCAACCGCGCCAATATGATCCGGCCTTGGCTGTTTCTGGCCCCGGCACTGATTGCCCTGGGGCTGTACCTGGCCTATCCGGTGGTCGAGACGCTGCGCCTGTCCTTGACCGACCGCAGCCAGGGCGGCGCCTTTGTGGGCCTCGACAATTACCGCCAGATGGCCAGCGAACCCAAGTTCTGGGAGGCGCTGACCAACAACTTTCTTTGGCTGCTGATCGTGCCGGCTTTTTCAACGATGTTCGGCCTGCTGGCCGCGCAGCTGACCGACAGGATCGGCTGGGGCGCGATTGCCAAGTCGCTGATCTTCATGCCCATGGCGATTTCCTTTGTCGGGGCGGCGGTGATCTGGAAACTGGTCTATGACACGCGGCCCATCGACCAGGAGCAGATCGGCGTGATGAACGCGATCTATCTGTCCCTCGGCGGCGAGGCGCCGAAGACATGGCTGACCATCCCCTTCTGGAACTCGATCCTGTTGATGGTGGTTCTGATCTGGATTCAGACCGGCTTTGCCATGGTGATCCTGTCGGCGGCCCTGCGCGGCATTCCCGAAGAAACGGTCGAGGCTGCCATTGTCGACGGCGCAAACCCGTTTCAGGTGTTCTTCCAGATCAAGATGCCACAGATCGCCAGCACCATCGTTGTGGTCTGGACGACGATCACCATCGTCGTGCTCAAGGTGTTCGACATCGTGTTCGCCATGACCAACGGCCAGTGGGAAACCCAGGTTCTGGCCAATTACATGTATGACAAGCTGTTCCGCGCCAATGACTGGGGCGTGGGGTCGGCCAGTGCCATGGTGATCATGCTGCTGGTGTCGCCGATCCTGGTCTGGAACGTCTACAACGCGCGCAAGGAGATGCGGTAACATGGATAACATCGCTGGCACCAAATCCTCGCTCACCTGGGCGGTGCATCTTTCGGTCGTTCTGCTGGTGGGGCTGTGGCTGTTTCCCACGGTCGGTTTGCTGGTCAGTTCGTTCCGCACCGCCGATCAGATCGCCACCTCGGGGTGGTGGCGGGCGCTGTTTCCGTCGGAACAAAACCTGGTTCTGCGCACCGGCGCGCCCAGCGACCAGACCCAGGAAGGCAGCCTGTATGTGATCGAGGGCAACCTGTTTGTCGAGGATGGCAAACCGCGCCCTGAGGCGACGATTTCGGTCTGGGGCATCACATCACAGGATATTGCCGCCTACAGCGCCGGCGACACCGCTGACAGGGGTGCGGATGGGCGTGTGACGGTTCTGGAGAATGGCGATTACCGCTTTGAAAAGGACTCCGCCTTTGAGGGGCGGCGGGGCGACCGGATTTTCGTGACTGCAAGGACGCCGCCGGAATTCACCTTGCGGAACTATCAGAACGTGCTGTTCGATCCCAGCAACCGGGAAGGTATGTCAAAGGCGTTCTTCAACACGCTGACGGTGACGATTCCAGCGACGATCATTCCGATCCTGGTGGCGGCTTTCGCGGCCTATGCCCTTGCGTGGATGGATTTTCCGGGGCGCGCCTTGCTGATTGCCGCGGTCGTGGCGCTGTTGGTGGTGCCGCTGCAACTGGCGCTGATCCCGCTGCTGAAGTTCCACAACGAAATCGGCATCGGCAAGGGGTATCTGGGGGCCTGGATGGCGCATACCGGATTTGGCCTGCCTTTGGCGATCTACCTTTTACGAAATTACATGGTCGGGCTGCCGCGCGACATCATTGAAAACGCCCGTGTCGATGGCGCCAGCGATTTCCAGATCTTCGTCAAGATCATCCTGCCGCTGTCCTTTCCGGCCCTCGCGTCCTTTGCAATCTTCCAGTTCCTTTGGACGTGGAACGATCTGTTGGTGGCGTTGGTGTTTCTGATTGATTCAACCGGGGAAACCACGGTGATGACGAAACAGATCGTCGAACTGCTGGGCACGCGGGGCGGCAACTGGGAAATTCTGGCAACCTCGGCCTTTGTTTCGATTTCAGTGCCGCTGCTGGTGTTCTTTGCCATGCAGAAATATCTGGTGCGCGGCCTGCTGGCCGGCTCTGTCAAATAAGGTGAAATATGAGTTTTGTAGATCATCATTCCGACCCGGCCAAAATCGTCGGGTCGGTGGACAAAGATTGGGGGCGGGGGGCGGTGATCTATCAGATCTATCCGCGCAGCTATCAAGACAGCAACTGCGACGGCGTGGGCGATCTGGCCGGGATCATCCACCGGCTGCCCCATGTGGCGCGTCTGGGTGTCGATGCGATCTGGATATCGCCGTTCTTCCGCTCGCCGATGCTGGATTTCGGCTATGACGTCAGTGATTACCGCGATGTCGATCCAATGTTCGGCACGCTGGGCGATTTCGATGCGTTGATCCAGCGCGCCCACGACCTGGGCCTGAAGGTGCTGATCGACCTCGTGCTGAGCCACACCAGCGCCGAACATCCGTGGTTCAAGGAAAGCCGGGTCAGCAAGGAAAACCCCAAGCAGGACTGGTATGTCTGGGCCGATCCGAAACCCGACGGAACGCCGCCCAACAACTGGCTGAGCATCTTCGGCGGCTCTGCCTGGCAGTGGGACGGCGAGCGGATGCAGTATTACCTGCACAATTTCCTGGCCCAGCAGCCCGACCTGAATTTTCACTGCCCGGCCGTCCAGAACGAACTTCTGGATGTGGCGCGCTATTGGCTGGACCGGGGGGTGGACGGGTTTCGGCTGGATACCGTCAACTTCTATGTCCACGACGCGCAACTGCGCGACAACCCGCCGCTGGCGCCCGAACGGCGCAACGCCAACACCGCGCCAGAGGTTAACCCTTACAATTTTCAGGATCACCTGTACGACAAGACTCAGCCTGAAAACCTGGAATTCCTGCGCCGCTTGCGCGCCGTGATGGAGGAGTATCCTGCAATCACCAGCGTTGGCGAAGTCGGAGAAAGCCAACGTGGGATGCAGACCCAGCGCGATTATACCGCCGGCGACGATCTGTTGCACATGGCCTATGATTTTGATTTCCTGTCGGGTGTTTACCCATCGGGCAGCCGGATCAAGGAGGTGCTTGAGCGGTTCGACAGCATCGTCACCGAAGGCTGGGCCTGCTGGGCGTTTTCCAACCACGATGTGGAACGTCACCCCAGCCGTTGGAACATGACAGAAGAGGCACGCCGCCTGTACGCTGCGGTGTTGATGTGCATGAAGGGCACGATCTGTCTGTACCAGGGCGAAGAGCTGGGCCTGACCGAGGCTTATGTCTCCTATGAAGAGCTGCAAGACCCCTATGGCAAACAGTTCTGGCCCAAATTCAAGGGCCGCGATGGCTGCCGCACGCCGATGCCCTGGGTGCGCGACAACGCATATGGCGGGTTTTCCGATGCAAAGCCCTGGCTGCCTGTTGCGGTGGAGCATCTGGAACGGGCTGTGTCGGTACAGGAGTCAACGCCCGAATCGACGCTGGCCTTCTACCGCGCAATGATCGCCTTCCGCAAAACCCACCGCGCCCTTGCCAAGGGCAACCTGCGGATCATCGAGGCCACCGACGATATTCTGCTTCTGGTCCGATCGCTGGAGGGGCAAGAGGTGCTGTGCGCTTTCAATCTGTCCGATGGGGAACAGCCGCTGAACCTGCCCGCCGGCGACTGGCGGCAGGACAAGGGCGCGCCGTTCGACACCGATGCGGGCAATGCTGTTCTGCGGCCGTGGCAGGCCTATTTTGCCGTGAGGGAAACGGCATCCGAAACAACGATATAAGGGGAGAATGAGATGGCCGATCTGTTGCTGACGGATGTCGCCAAGACCTATGGTGGCACGGTGGATGTGCTTAAGAACATCAACCTTGACATCAAGACGGGCGAGTTGATCGTCTTTGTCGGCCCTTCGGGTTGTGGCAAATCCACGCTTTTGCGGATGATCGCGGGGCTGGAAAAAATCACCGGTGGCGAGTTGCAGATCGACGGGCAGGTTGTGAACGACGTGCCCCCGGCGCAGCGCGGTATTGCGATGGTGTTCCAGTCCTACGCGCTGTATCCGCACATGACGGTGCGCGACAACATGGCCTTTGCCCTGAAAATCGCCAAGAAAAGCAAGGCCGAGATCAACGATGCCATCGCCAAGGCCAGCAAGATCCTGCAACTGGAACCCTACCTCGATCGTCTGCCCAAGGCCCTGTCGGGCGGGCAGCGTCAGCGTGTGGCGATCGGTCGGTCCATCGTGCGCGACCCCAAGGTGTATTTGTTCGACGAACCGCTGAGCAACCTCGACGCCGCCCTGCGCGTCGCCACCCGGATTGAAATTGCCCAGTTGAAAGAGGCCATGCCGAATTCGACGATGATCTATGTCACCCATGATCAGGTCGAAGCGATGACCCTGGCCACCCGTATCGTTGTGCTGGCCGGTGGCGGCATTGCCCAGGTGGGCAGCCCGCTGACCCTGTACGAAAAGCCTGAAAATGAATTTGTCGCGCAATTCATCGGCTCACCTTCGATGAACCTGCTGCCGGGCAAGATCACCGGCGTTGGGGTGCAGACCACCATCGCAATGAATGGCGGCGGCGTGGCCGTTTCGGATTATCCGTCACAGCAGTCGGACATGGGCGCCTCGGTGAATGTCGGTGTGCGGCCCGAGGATCTGGTCGCGACCGAGGGCGATTTCATCTTTGAAGGCAAGGTCGGTATCGTCGAAGCCCTTGGTGAGGTGACCCTGTTGTATTTCGAAAAGGTCGGCGATGCCGATCCGGTGCTGGGCAAATTGCCGGGCATCCATTCGGGCCTGCGGGGCCGCAACGTGAGGCTGGGTGCGACGCCAGACAAGGTGCACGTTTTCCTCAAGGGCGAATCATTGTTGTATCGCGCGGGCGGGTTGGCAAAAACCGCGACGACGGACAATTTGAATGTCTCGGTACACTGAGGTCTTTTTATAACAAAAATTTACGCCCATCCGATGTGTTGGTGTATGTTTTATCGTTGAAATGCTTCGTTAACCCAGTCCGTGCAAGATCGCATCATGGATGTGATTTGGGACAGGCTCAGGCGGTCGGAATGGCAGGATGCCATTGGCGCGGCAGCGTTGCAGCAACAGTGGGATTATGGTGCCGTCGCGGCGCGGCTTGGGGGCGCCGTGCGGCGCGCTCAGGTGGTGATGCCCGGCGGGGCACAGCATTTTGTGCAATGTCTTGTCCGGCGGGTCGGCCCCCTGCGCTGTGTCTGGCACGGGCTGCCGACGCCGGTGGGCGCAGCTGTGGCGCAATCGCTGCGGGGCGAAGGGCCGCTGATCTGGGTGTCACCGGGCGGGGGTGGCCTGCGTGTGGCGGGCGCGCGCTGTCACGCGGTTCTGGATCTGACGGTGTCGGATTTGCGCTCAGGGCTGCATGGCAAATGGCGCAATCGTCTGGTCTTGGCGGAACGGCACGGCCTGCCGGTGATGCACAGCCATGATATGCCAGCTTGGCTGATTTCTGCGGAACGGGCACAGCAAAGGCGCGCGGGCTATCGCAACATGCCCACCCGTTGGATTGCCGCGTGGCAACGCTATGCGCCACACGGTCTGTTGACGCTGACCGCGGGCGCGCCCGATGCGCCCTTGGCCGCCGCTGCATTCCTGCGTCACGGCACCTCGGCCACCTATCTCATGGGTTGGAACGGCGACGAGGGGCGCCGTCTTTCGGCCCATAATCTCTTGATCTGGCAAGCTATGCTGCGCCTTTCCGCCAGCGGTGTTCAGGTGCTGGACCTGGGATTGATCTCACCCGGCACGCCGGGCCTGAACCGGTTCAAACGCGGCACCGGGGCAAGCCTGCGTGTTCTTGCGCCGGTGTCCGCGCGCCTCGTGGGTCGGGGGGATGTGGCCCTGTTGGCGCACCCCCCCTCTGATCACGCCATAGATGGCAACCACAACACAATGGCCGGAAACGCCACCAGACCGGCAATGGTCAACGCATCGGCGACAAAGAAGGGTGCCACGCCCTTGAACACGTCCTGCACGCTGATGTCGTCACGCACCCCTGCCACGACGAAACAGTTCAACCCGATCGGCGGCGTAATCAGGCAGAATTCCGCCATCTTGACCACAAGGATGCCGAACCAGATGGCACACATCGGCCCTGACATGCCAAAGGCGCTGTCCGCCGCAGAAACATTCAGCCCACCGTTCAAGGCCATCACCGCCGGATAGACAACCGGCAGCGTCAGTAGCAACATTCCAATCGCATCCATGAACATGCCCAGCACCGCATAAGCCAGAAGGATGAGAACAAGTGTCAGCATCGGAGATTGTTCAAGCCCTGCGATCCAGTTGGCAAAGGCCAGTGGCAGATCGGCAAAGCCAAGGAACCGCACATAGATCAGAACGCCCCAGATGATGGTGAAAATCATCACCGACAGCTTGGCGGTTTCCAGAAGGGCGCTTTTCAATTCGCCCCAGCGCATTCCGTTCTTCAGCGCGATCAGGAACACCACGAAGGCACCCAGCGCGCCGCCCTCGGTGGGGGTGCCCCAGGCATCGCCGCCAAAGGGATTGTAAATGAAGAATATAATGATCACGACGACAAACAGGATGGGCAGGGCCGGGGGCAGTGAGGCAAACCGTTGGGTCCAAGTGAAACCACGCACGGGCGGTCCGAACCGGGGCAGGATCAGGGCCATGCCGATGATCAATCCGGCATAGATCACCGCCGAAAACACCCCCGGCACGAAACCGGCCAACAGAAGTTTGCCCACATCCTGCTCAACGATGATCGCATAGATCACCAGAATGGCCGAGGGTGGGATAAGGGAGGCCAGGGTGCCCGCCGCCGCCACGACCCCGGCGGCAAATTTCTTGTCGTAACCAACGGCCAGCATTTCCGGGATGGCAATGCGCGCGAACACCGCCGAGGTGGCGACCGAGGCACCGGAAACCGCAGCGAAACCCGCCGTGGCAAACACCGTCGAAACGGCCAGCCCCCCGGGCAGCCAGCCGACCCAACGTTTGGCCGCCTCGAACAGGGCCTGGGTCAACCCCGCATAATAGGCGAGGTATCCGATCAGAATGAAGGTGGGAATCAGGCTCAGTGCCTGCGAACTGATCTTGGAATGGGGCACCTGACCGGCGGTTTTCACCGCAACGGTCAGCGCCCAGAGAAATTCATCGCCCGCATAGCTTTTGCGCGACCAGAAGATCCAGACAAGGCCGACCAGACCGGCCAGCGCGGCGGCGAATCCGACACGCATCCCAAGGATGACCAGAACAAGCATCCCCAACGAAACGATGATGCCGATATCAGTGGAATCCATCAGCGTGCCCCTTTCGGCCCGGCGCTGACCGTTTGCGCCTCGGCCGCCGCGATTTCAGCCGCACTCTGCACCAAGGGCACGCCAACGGGCGCCTCGAGGTTCAACGCGAACGCCCGACCATAGCCCCACAGCTGTAACATCAGCCTGAGGCACAGCACCGAAAATGCCACCGGCACCAACAGCTTTGCCGGCCACAGCGGCAGCCCGATGTCCATCGAACTGTCGCGCGACCACAGCACCGCGCCAAAGTCAAAGCTGCGCTGGAAATGCGCCCAACTGCCCCAGACCAACAGCACCATCAGCACAAGCACCGCAAAGGTGGTGATGGATTCCGCCGCCCACAACAGCCGCCCGCGCAGCGCGCCCACCACCATATCCATGCGGATGTGCCCGCCCTGACGCTGGGTATAGGCGATCCCCATGAAGGCGATCAGCGGCATCGCCTGTTCGATCCAGTCGACATAGCCGCGCAGCGGGGCGCCGAAAAAATTGCGCCCGCCCACCGTCCACACCGCCATCAGCATCAGCGAAAAAACCGCGATGCCGGACAACAGCGCAAGCCAGCCTTCGACCCGGAACAGGGCGCGGTCGAGCCGCGACATAACCGAATTGTCTTCAAGTACAGCGGCGCCACCGGCCATCGATATTCTCCTGCGGATTGAAAAGCACCCCGGACGCAGGCCCGGGGTGCAAGGTTGTCATCGGGGTGCGGATCAAGATCCGTCGGCAACCATGCCGGTCACCAGATCGTACAGCTCTTGCGCCGGCAAACCCTTGGCCGTGTTCGCGGCGATCCAGGCCTCGGCCGCCGGGGCTGCGGCGGCCTTGCGGAACGCGTCAAGCTCTGCTGGGGCAAATTCGATCTGCTGAATTCCTTTTTCCTCCAGCAGGGGCCACCATGCCGCCATCGTCGCGTTGTTGTAATAGTCGATGTAGTGGGCCATCGCCTCGTCCACGGAACCAAACAGCGCGGCGCGCTCGGCATCGCTCAGGGCGTTCAGCGCGTCGGTGTTGACCACCACGGGGCAATTCACCGTGCCGGGGTTCAGGTTGGCTGTCCACCACTTGGCGTTTTCCGTTGTGCCAAAGGACATATGCGCATGGGGCGCGAAAGACACCGCCTTGACCACGCCCGAATCCATCGCCTGCCGCACCTCGGTGGCCGACATTGAGGTGGGAACGGCCCCCACAGATTCCATTGCGGCACCAATTCCGCCAACGGCGCGTACGCTCATCCCCTGGAAATCGTCCAACGTGTCGGGCGCATCACCGACACCGATCAGGTTGTATTGCGGCAGGGGCGTTGGCATCAGCAACGTCGCGTTCCAGCGCGCCAGATCGGCCACCACGGCGGGGTGCTTGTAAACCGCCATGGAAATATCGTTTTCCTGCTGCAAGGTGGCAATGCCGAGGAACGGCAGTTCCATCACGGTGATCGAGGGGTTCTTGTCGGCGTGATACCCGGCACAGAACTGCGCCATCTCGAAGGCCCCGATGGAAATTCCGTCAAGGTTTTCACGCTCGTTGCTCAGACCGCCGTAGGAAATGTTCATCGTGAACCCGCCGCCGGTCTTTTCGCTGACCAGTTCGGCCAGCTTTTCGACGTGTTCGGTGAAGGCACGGCGCGTGCCCCACACCGACACGTTCCATTCGGTGGCCATCGCTTCGGTCGCAAAGGCGGTTGCCAGGGCGGCCACGGCCACCCGTCCCAAAAGTTTGCTCATCCTGTGTCCTCCCAGACATGCTGTTGGGTTTTGCAGTATTGTGTCTGCTGGATGCAGGATACCGGCTGGGCGTGCGGTGTCCATTGTCAATCTTGGGGGCTTGGCAAAGTGCGCGCGCCGTGGTCGTGTGCCGGGACACAGTTAGGAGATTGTTATGCCCGCCCCGAGGAACGCCCTGAAATCCGCCCTGGCCGAAGGCCGTCTGCAAACAGGGCTGTGGATGGCCTTTGCCCATCCCACGGCCGCTGAAATCGCGGCGCGGGCGGGGTTTGACTGGTGCCTGATCGACGGCGAACATGCTCCCAATGATGTGCCGCTTATTCAGGCGCAATGTCAGGCGATGTCGGGTGGATCGGCGTCGGTGGTCGTGCGGGTTCCGGTGGGCGACGTGGCGATCATCAAACAGGTGCTGGACATCGGGGTGCAGACCATCCTCGTGCCGATGGTCGACACCGCCGAACAGGCGGCCCGGATGGTGCGCGCCGTGCGCTATCCGCCCCACGGCATCCGCGGCGTGGGGGCAGCCCAGTCGCGCGCAACATTCTTCGGTGAAATCACCGACTACGTTCACAGCGCCGCCGACGAGATCTGCCTGATCGTCCAGGCCGAAACCCGGACCGCGATCGGCAACATCGAGGCCATCGCTGCCACCCCCGGCGTGGATTGTGTGTTTATCGGTCCGGCCGATCTGGCCGCCGATATGGGCCACCTTGGCAACATGTCCCACCCCGAGGTGGTCGCGGCCATCGAGGGCGCGGTGAAAAAGATCCGCGCGGCAGGCAAGGCCGCCGGCATCGTCACTTTCGACACCACGCAGATGGCGCATCTGGCCGGGCTTGGGTTCAACTTTCTTGGCGTTGGCGGCGACATCGCCTGCTATGCAAGTGCGGTGCGGGCGCTGGCCCAACAGGCGCGGGCCATCGACGACTGACCGGGGATTTAGCCAGCACCCCCATAAATTCCTTATGAATTGCATGGGTTTGTGATTCAATTCTCGCGACATCAATGGCGGGGGCAGTCGAATGGTGCGATCAGACATGAGCGATCTGGAATGGGACTTCATCAAAGCGGTCTTGCCCAACACGGCGCGGGGCAAGAAGCGCGTCGATGACCGGCGCGTGATCAACGCGATTTTCCATGTTCTGCGCACCGGCATTCCATGGGCTGATTTACCCGGCGAATACGGCCCGCCAACGCCGGTCTGTAACCGCTTCAATCGCTGGAGCTACGCAGGCCATTGGGACCGGATCATGGACGCGATCGCCGACGCCCACAACGTGGACATGGTCATGGTGGACGGCACGAGCATCCGGGCGCACCATGCCGCGACGACGCTCAAAAAAAGACCCGCGCCGCTGTTTAGGTCGCTCTCGGGGCGGATTGTGGAGGAAAATTCATACCGTTACCAATCAGGACGGTCTGCCGTTCCGGTATGAACTGACGCCCGGACAAGCCCATGACGCGCCGCCCTGCAAGACGCTCCTGGATAATCTGCAACCCGGCCAGCATGTGTTGGCAGACAAGGCCTATGACGCCGACTGGATCAGGAAAATGATCTGGGAACAGGGTGCAATCGACGTGATCCCGCCCAAAGCCAATCGAAAGCTCCCCGCCGATTTCGACGCTGAACTTTACAAGGCACGCAACAAGATCGAGCGGTTCTCTGGCAGGCTGAAACCCTCCTTCCGACGCATCGCAACACGATACGAGAAAACGTCACGCAATTTCTTGTCGATGATCAAACTGGCGTCCATCAGGCTGTGGATCGAGTTTTCTGAGTCCGCTGCCTAGACAAAGAATACACCCGTAAGGTTTCTTCTTTGCAAAAATACTCCCGCCGGAGGCGTCGCGGTCAGCCGCCCGCGTGCTGGCCCTCGGCACAAATACCGCGCCATCCCGGTCAGCCTTTAGCCTTTCCTCTCCTGCCGCTCCGTGCGATGGGAACGCGTCAAACGAAAGCTCCATCGAAAGGCACTCCAATGGAAATTCGCGAGGCGCTTACCTTTGACGATGTGTTGCTGGTTCCGGCCGCATCCAGCGTGCTGCCCAGCGCCGCCGACACCCGCACTTGGGCGACCCGGACCATCAGTATGAACATTCCGTTGCTGAGCAGCGCTATGGACACAGTGACCGAGGCGCGTATGGCCATCGCCATGGCCCAGGCGGGCGGGATCGGGGTGATTCACCGCAATCTCGGGATCGAGGAACAGGCGTTGGAAGTACGCCGGGTCAAGCGGTTTGAATCCGGTATCGTCTATAACCCCATCACCTTGCGTCCGGATCAGACCCTGGCCGATGCCAAGGCATTGCAGGACCGCTATCGCGTCACCGGGTTTCCGGTGGTCGATGGATCAGGGCGGGTGGTGGGCATTGTCACCAACCGCGACATGCGTTTTGCCACGGATGACAAGACGCCGGTCAGTGTGATGATGACCGGTGACAATCTGGCGCTGCTGGCCGAACCTGCGGATCTGGATGAGGCGCGCAGCCTGATGAAGGCGCGGCGCATCGAAAAGCTATTGGTCACCGACGGCCATGGCAAGCTGACGGGCCTTCTGACGCTGAAAGACAGCGAACAGGCGGTGCTGAACCCCAACGCCTGCAAGGACAGTCTGGGCCGGTTGCGCGTTGCCGCCGCCACCACGGTGGGCGATGCGGGGTACGAGCGGTCTCAGGCGCTGGTGGATGCCGGGGTCGACATCATTGTGATCGACACCGCCCATGGCCATTCCGAAGGTGTGGCGCGGGCGGTAGAGCGGGCCAAGACCCTGAGCAACGAGGTGCAGATCATCGCCGGCAATGTCGCCACAGGTGACGCGACCCGTGCCTTGATCGACGCCGGGGCCGACGCGGTGAAGGTGGGGATCGGACCGGGCAGCATTTGCACCACGCGCATCGTGGCCGGTGTGGGTGTGCCGCAGCTGACAGCCATCATGGACAGCGCGGCGGCGGCGGGCGACGTGCCGGTGATCGCCGATGGCGGTATCAAGTTTTCGGGCGATTTTGCCAAGGCCATCGCGGCGGGCGCATCCTGCGCGATGGTTGGCAGCCTGATTGCCGGCACAGACGAGTCGCCAGGTGAGGTTATTCTGTACCAGGGGCGGTCGTTCAAATCCTATCGCGGCATGGGCAGTCTGAGCGCCATGGCGCGCGGCAGTGCCGACCGCTATTTTCAGAAGGACGCGGCCAGTGACAAACTGGTACCGGAAGGGATCGAGGGGCAGGTGGCCTATAAGGGGGCAACAGCTGCGGTGATCCATCAACTGGTAGGCGGCTTGCGGGCCGCGATGGGCTATACCGGCAACGCGACGATTGAACAGATGCGCGGCAACTGCACGTTTGTCAGGATTTCCGGGGCGGGATTGCGGGAAAGCCACGTGCACGACGTGCAGATTACCCGAGAGTCGCCAAACTATCGTATCGGTTAACATAATGATTTATTTAGATTATTATGGGATCGGGGCCCCCTGTGTCAGGGAAGTTGTCCGCCGCTTTACTTTTCCTCTATTTCTCGGGTGGGCGGGATAGGACGATGATTTGGGATATTCGCTGGAACGCAAAACGGCCGTGCTGAAGCAGATGCTGCCGCCGAGCAACATGGCCATACGGCAGTTGTCGCGGAAGGAAGGGATTTCCGAGGCGACGCTTCACAAGTGGCGAGCCGAGGCGCGCGGCAAGGGGCAGCCTCTGCCCGACGCTGACGCGGGCCCCGAGGTCTGGTCCTCGCGCGACAAGTTCGCGGCGGTGCTGGAAACAGCGGCGCTGAACGAGGCTGATCTGGGCGAATACGGCCGCAAGCGCGGGCTGTATCCGGCGCAGATTGCGGCATGGCGGGCGGCTTGCGGGCAGGCGAACGACTGGGATCGCAGCAGCACCGCCCGGATCAGCCAGACGACCAGGGAAGACAAGAAACGGGTCAAGGATCTGGAACGGGACCTGGCCCGCAAGGACAAGGCTCTGGCCGAAACCGCAGCGCTGCTCATTCTGCGAAAAAAGGCTCAGGCGCTCTGGGGGGACGGAGAGGACGCATGATCAGCACCCCGGATCGCCAAGCCGCAGTTTCTCTGATCGTTGATGCCGTCACTTCTGGCGCAGGTCATGCCCCGGCCTGTGCCGATCTGGAGATCAGCGACCGCACCCTGCGGCGCTGGACAAAAGACGGCCAACTGCGCGCCGATCAGCGGCCCCTCGTGCCGCGCCCTGAGCCCAGCAACAAGCTGAGCGCGGCTGAACGCGCGGCGGTGCTTGATCTCTGTAATTCAACGGAATTTGCCAGTCTTCCGCCGAGCCAGATCGTGCCGAAACTGGCCGATCAGGGGCGGTATCTGGCCTCGCAATCCAGCTTCTATCGCATCCTGCGCAGCAGCGGGCAGCAGCATCACCGGGGCCGGGCCAGGCCGCCGGTCCGGCGCAAACCGCCCACCAGCTACAAGGCCAGCGCGCCCTGCGAGGTCTGGACCCGCGATATAACCTGGATGCCGGGGCCCATGACCGGCATGTTCTTCTACCTCTACCTGATCGTGGACATCTTCAGCCGCAAGATCGTCGGCTGGGAGGTTCATGAGCACGAGAGCGCAGACCTGGCAGCCGTCCTGATCCGGCAAGCGGTTCTGGCCGAGGGATGCGCACCCTGCGCCCATTGGTTCTGCACGCCGACACCAAATTCAGGAGCCAAACTGATGCTCGATATCCAGCCAACCCCGCACACCCAAAATATGCCTTCGAAATGCATGACGAAATCGTCGTGCAGGGCATCTCTTATCGGCCTCAGGCGCGCCGCGACTAGGGATATGTAAACACGATGCGATTTCTGTGCCCCATTCTCTTGATAGCGGCCGGTGCGACTTTGGTCGTGTCGGGGTTTGCGTATGATTTGTATTTCGCCGGAATTCCCTATCCGGACCCAACTGCTGAAATGCAGGAGAGATGGCTTTTCCATAAGGGCATTTCCGAAAGGGTTATTCATGCAGGCGTCATCATTCTCGGTGTTGGCTGTGCGTTGAAAGGCGCTCAATGGATTTCCGGTTTTCTGAAGGGGCGGCAAGCAGACTGATGAACGTGTCGCCGTGCGGGCGGGCCATTGGCTTTTTGAAGCACAGCGAAGCAGAAGAGAGTCATCAGAAGGCAAGTTTCCACCAACAATCTTTGCTGTTGTTAATATTGATTCCAAATTTTGCGTAGCATGTTTGGGCTGTGCTGGATTGCTAGCAGAGCCCCGTCATGCTATACGCCTTGGCATGAGAATTTTTCCCGGCCTGATGGTCTCAATTACGTCCGCGTTCTTCGGCCAAGTTGCCATTGCGGAGACACTGGAGTTGGATCGCGAAAGCTTTTGTGCCAACGTCGATAGCCTTCAGTTGGCGCAGGCCAATCTGCTCGGTGCCTTGACTGGTCATCACATGGGAATTGCGATTGTCGAAGACACGAGCGATAACGCCCGTGAGAAGCTTCTCGCCTCTATCGAACAGACAATATCTATAGCGAGAGATTTGTCTGATTCGACGAAACCGTTCCTCGACCTCTGCGCCACAGATTAGTTCGTCCTGAACAACTTCCACCGCACTGATTTTGCGACATAATACTGCATTTTGTTGGGTTTTCGATGCAGGGTTTGATATAATTGCCGTCATAACCCTGCAATTTTGAGCCGCGCCATGAAGCCCAGAACATCTCTTCCGGAACAGGATGATCTGCTGCGCACACGACTGGTCGAGATGATCGACATGCGCCACGAACTGGTGAAGCTCGCCACTCTGATCGACTGGGAGGTGTTCGAACGGGAATGGGCGGGGCTGTTGCCGTCGCAGACCGGGCGACCCGCTTGCTTGCGCGGGTTTTCCCAGCGGCGGAGCTGATCAGGACCCTTGCCCAGCGTCTTATCGGCTACCAAACCCAGATAGAGTTCAAGCGCCCTCGTCACCGTGATGGCGGGCTCACCGACACCGCCCATGAGGGCGGAGGTTTCGCGCATGTCCAGTTCGCCGTTCTTGCGCTCCGGGACCGCCTCAATCCGGGCAAGCAAGCCCTCGCGGGGCAGCTCGGTCACGCGCGGCGCGGGCAGGTAGCGAAAGCCCCGGACGGCGGCAAGATTCTTGGCCGCTTTGAACCTCTTTTCCGCGTCGCTGGTGTCACCGGCAAGCCGATCTTCCCAGCCTTCCACGATGTGCTGCCTAGCCGCGTCCGCGTTTTGCTTGGCGACGGTCAAGGAATCGGTGTGCAGGCGACCCAGACGCTCTTGCGCTCTTTCACGCCCTGATGGCGGCGCGGGACGCGCTTTCGCAGATAGTAGGTGCTGCCCCGTTTCATGATGGTCATGGTCGATCCCCTGCGCATAGCGTGCGCGGCGGATTGTGCGGCGAAATGTGTTGCAAAACAAACGCAATTAGCGGACGCGCCGCGTATGCTCTCGCCTAGGTTCATGTTTTTGCGTGATTAATCGCCGAAATCGCAGTGGATTTTTATGGCGGAGAGACAGTCCGTCATATCAAAATTATATATCAGCAATATCAAGTACTTATGTGGCGTCATGGTGGAAAAGTCGTAGCAAAAACCGTAGCAAAATTTCCTTGAAGGCTGCGATTTCTCGATGCTGCCAGTGTTTACCACCTGCCATAACATACCCAAAGGAATCAGGATGTCTGAGACTTGTCCAACATCTTTGACAGAAACGGTCAGATGACGGCTAGGAGCCCATTTTAATCGATGCTGCGCGGCTGATGAATGACAGCTTCGGCGAACGCACCATTTTTGTAAACTTCGTTCTTTCGGGCATGGATCGGCGCTCAGGTC
>Ga0100401_1000155_pt1 | contig 54871 bp, 44 predicted proteins | sample CryGeymeta201525_FD_80421 | JGI IMG/M metagenome (GOLD analysis project Ga0100401, IMG submission 80421) | Groundwater microbial communities from Crystal Geyser aquifers in Utah, USA - Crystal Geyser metaG 2015-25 | ecosystem: Environmental > Aquatic > Deep subsurface > Groundwater | place: USA... | reverse complement strand
CCCGCAGATCGGGCGGGAGCAACAATGGGGTGTCGTGATCAATATGAACGAACTTCGCTGCCATGCGGGAGCTTGAAAGGATCTGCTTATAAGATCGAGATCTAAGTCCGACAGACTGCTAGCAGCGGCGGAAATCAACCGGATCGCGGGACTCTGCCGCATGCGCAATGTGATGAAACCGTATCTGGAATCCCTGGCAACATGAAACCCGAAGGGCTCATCGAATCCATTCGCCAGAGGCTATTGAACCTCTCAAGGGAAAACGGAGAGGCGTTTGACTTCGTGCTCGGGCGCTATGGCGTGGAGCGGTTTCTCCACCGCCTGAGCGCGAGCTTCTTTGGAATGCGATTCGCGCGACCTTCGAGCGACGCGGTTCGGAAATACCTGCCGCGACCCCGACTGGCCTGACCGACCGGTTCGCAACCGAGAAGCTGGTGATGTGGAACGCGTTTCTTCGGAAGAACGGGTTGGAGGCCGTCGGGTTCCCGGAGGTGGTTGCGTCAATCAGAGGCAAAGCTCGAATGGATCTGGGAAGACCGATCGAACGGTTTTCGGAAAGGGTAAGCCGCCACGGGGATCCCTCTCCGGGGAATCCGTGGCGGCCTTGTCGTGACCCGCACCGCGCTTGGCGCGTCGTGCGGGGCGGGTCTGTCATGCGGGAAACGGTTCGCGCCGCGTGGATGGGCGGAAGTTTGCCGAAGATGAGGAGGCGATACCTCCGCAACGCCCGGGGGGGCTGTGTATCCATGCTTCCGCTGCGCCCGGCGATGTGGTAGGCGTTCGGTGTTCCGCCATGCGTGTCCTTTCCACTTCGCTGATCACCTCGCTCCTGCTTCAGGCGGGGGCGGAGGCGGCTGAGTTCGAGTTGAATCCGGTGGTCATTGTTGGCACCACGGAGGTGATCATACCGACTCACATGACGAACAACGACGACGGCGCGGTCTACAACTCCGCGACGGTCAAGGCCTACGCTTCGCTCGCGCAGGCGGTCTTCGCGCTGGGCAGCCATGGTTTTGGCTCGGTGGCGGAAATGATGGGGAGTTGGAATTACAACCTCACCGGGGAAGTTTCCAGTGGCTGGTCCGGTGCTGGTGCCAACGACGGCACGATTCGCCTGACGAACAATGGAGTATGGGATTTCGGAGTCCCTGTTTATGATGTCTGGCAATCCACCTCCACGGACTCTTCCCAAAACGAGATGTCTTTGAATCTTGGTGTTCCCATCTCCCAGCTGGAACTCAACGCCACTTCCGGCTACCAGCCCTTCGCTTTGGCCGACGTGCAGGCGGCGGGCTGGGACGCCACGCTCTACGATCCGGTCATCGTGCGCAGCGACTCGGCGCTGCTGCAGGCGGGCAACTACACCGGCAGCCCCAGCAGGCGGGCGAGCGGGAGGGAGTGTTCGTGGGGCATGAGGGGATCTTCGACTACCCTGCCAGCGGCCTGGTGTATGTGCTGCTGGTGCCCGGGGACTTCGCGGAGTGGACGGATTTTTCAAGCCGTCATCCGTCGCTGGCAGCGGGCGGAGGATGCGAATGGCAACGGGCGGAGCAACTTCCTGGACTACGCCAGCGGTCAGGATCCTGAGGCGGCGGGGCTGCTGCCGGTGGTGGAGCTCTCGGGCAGGACGCTGACCTTGCGGCGGCGGATCAACGGGCAGGATGCGGCAGCGGTGGCGGAGTATTCGGACAACCTGGAGGACTGGTATCCGCTGGAGGATGGTCTGGGAGTTGCTTCCCGGCCAACCGGCGGCGAGGTTTTTCCGGCAGGGCTTCGGGGGCTGAGGAAATCGGAGCTTCAATCCGTTTCCTTCAGTTTCCCGATCAGTTCTTCATAGGTCGCCTCGCCGCCCTCGGCACGGCACCATCGGCCGACAGCTTCGAGGTCGACCCGACCCGGCTGCCTCCGGGCAGATGAGCACGGCCTGGTCGAAGTTGGCACGCGAGCGCCAGTGGATATAACCGGCGAGACGGTCCTTCACGCTGTCGGTCGGCGATAGCAGGTGCAAGGTGCGGCCGCCCAGCTCGATCTCGTCGGGGATTACCGGAAACTCCTGCCCGATCTCCACAGGCCCGCGGGGGAATTCGAGGAACAGGTGCGGGCATTCCGGGTGCTTGTAGTAGCGCGATTTGGTGGGCAGGAAACCGATGCGGCGCAAGGCTTCCTCCAGGCGCGGGCGCCCGAAATCGTCGGGCACGAGGTCGAGGTCGCCGGAGCGATACAACCCTTCGGTGTAGATGGAGACCACCGCGCCGCCGACCAGCACCGAGCTTATGCCTTCTCCTTCCAAATGCCATGCGACATAGCGCCAGAGTTCCTCCTCGGTGCAGGTTTCCCAGTCCGGGACGCCGTGTCCGGAATTATGACTTGAATCATCGGTCATTTGACCTTAGAAAAAGGTCATGATTTCGACGGTTTTGCAAGATCTTTTCGGCGGCAAGGCGGCGGAGGCGGTGTTGCTTTCGCTTTTCCATCAGGGCGAGGCATATGGCCGCGGGGTGTCGAAGGACTTCGCGGTCTCGCTCGATACGGTGCAGCGCCAGTTGGACCGCTTCGAGCGCTCGGGAGCGTTGGTCTGCAAGCGCCAGGGGCGGACGCTTGTCTACAGCTGGAACCCGAAATCGCGGGTGGCGGCGCGTTTGCGGGACCTGGTGGGGGTCGTTTACGACGGACTGGATCCCAAGGCCAAGGAGGCGCTGTTCCACGAGCGGCGCCAGCCGCGGGCGAAGGACAAGCCGGTGATCCGATGAGTCATTCGGAAACGCGCGGGGGTCTCGGGCGATAGCGGGCTTCCCCCAATGCCGCAAAGCTGCTATCGGTGCGGGGTGTCCGGGATCCGCCTGCTGCCGGTTTGCCTGCTCCCCGCCCTGCCGTTGCGCGGGGCGGAGGTGACGGGCTATCCTCCGGTGAATCTCGGTTTGGATTACAGCCTGGATGTCTGGTTCAGGAACAACGACGACTATGCGGTCTACCACTCGGCGACCACGAGCATTGCCTCCTTGTTGGCCGATCAGGTTTATGCCCTGGGCAATTCGGCCCAGCCGTCGGTGAGCGGAATGCTCGGATGGGAGTTTGGAAACATCGTTGGCGGTGGCCACGACGAACACGGCTTTGGCAGTGAGGCTTTTGCCCGTACCGGGGATGTCGACCATGAGCAAACCCTCGGGTGCGGGCAGGCCGTAGGCTTTTGCGGATTCGCTGAAAGCTCCGGCGCGGCGTGTCAGCCATTCCTTGAGCAAGCCGAGTCCGCCGATGTCGTCGAGGGACGTGGTGGCTTCCACGACTTTAACCAGTCCGTTCTTTTTCAAGGTGCGGGCTTTTTCGCGGGCGACGATTTTGGGGTCGATACCTTTGGTTTCGACGACGGACAGGACAGGGCGAAGGTGTTTTCGGCTGCGGTGTAGAGGCAGTCGATGTGACCGCCCGGGTGGAAGCGCAGTGTGTTCATCCCTCGCCGAGTTGCTGGTGGTTCTGGTGGCGTTGGGATTGCCGCCAGAAGTCGGGTTTGCGCGTGCGCACCCGGGGTTTGCCAAGGGCTTCCTCAGGTGGTGGGATTGGCTTCGGGAGTAGTGGCGGTTTTGCTGGTAGTCGGAGTGGTTGAAAAATCAGGCTGCTGAGGGCGAAGTCGGTGTGTTGGGAGTGAATTATGGCGTCATGGGATAAAATGTTTGTTTTTTACGAGAAGGTTGCAATAATGGCAACTTTCCTGTTGAAATCATGCATACAGAGCTTCCAAGCGACGCGATTCTGGACGCCGTGCGAATGCGCGATGCCCTCGTTGGTGTGGCGGATTGGAAGGGTAAGATCGGCAGGATGTTGGGCACCGGAGAACTGGTTTCGCTGCGGCGCGGGCTCTACGCGAGCCGCCGGGATCTCGATCCCCGCTGTCTGGCGGGACCGATCTACGGGCCGTCCTATGTGAGCTTTGAAACCGCTCTGGCATGGCACGGGATGATTCCCGAAGGGGTCGCCGAAATCCTTTCCGCCACGCCGAAGCGACCGGCTGAGTTCGAGAACGACTTCGGCCGCTTCCGTTACCTGACGATTCCAAAGGCGGCCTATCCGGCGGGAATCATGCGCATCACGGAATCGGACCTGCCGTTTCTCATCGCCAGTCCGACCAAGGCATTGGTTGACCGGATCGCCCGGGAACCCGGCTTCCGTTCGATGGCGGATGTCGCCCGTTGGCTGGAAGGCATGCGCATCGAAACCGGCGGCGGCCTCGACGGGGGCGAGTTGTCGGAGTGCGCGGAATGCTACGGCAGACCGTCCGTGCGCTGGCTGCTGCGGTTTGCCGAGAAGAACCAACTGATCCGATCATGAACCCTGCCCTCAAAGACATGCTGGAGGCCTATCGGCCGGAGACACCCGTGGACTATCAGAACGCCGCCCGCGAAATCGTCCAGGAAATCGCCCTGCTCGGTTTGTGGCGTGGCGGTTTCTTCGAACATGCGGCCTTCTACGGTGGCACGGCCCTGCGCATCTTCCACGGACTGCGGCGGTTTTCGGAGGATCTGGATTTCACTTTGCTGGATGGCGGAAATGACGCCCGGTTGGAGCGCTACCTGCCGAGCGTGGCAACCGAACTGGAATCGTGGGGCTTCTCGTTCGAGGCGGAGTCGAAGTTGGGAGGCGAGGCGACCGGTATCGAGTCGGCGTTCCTCAAGGGCAGCACGCAACTCAATCTGCTTCACATCGGCGCACCGGCCAATCTGGCCCGCCGTTTGCCGCAGAGTCAAAGGCTCCAGATCAAGCTGGAGATGGATCTCGAACCGCCACCAAACGCGACGACCGAGGTGCGCACGCAACTCCTGCCGAGTCCCTATCAGGTGAAGCTCTATGATCTGCCCAGCCTGTTCGCGGGCAAGTTGCACGCGGTGCTCTGCCGGGGCTGGAAAAGCCGGGTCAAGGGGCGGGATTTTTATGACTTCGTCTGGTATGTCGGCCGCAACATCCAACCAAGCCTCGCGCACTTGGAGGCGAGGATGCGTCAGTCGGGCCATTGGGACGGCGGGGAAATCACGCGGCAGGTTCTGGTGGATCTGCTCCGCGAGCGTTTTGCTGTCGTCGACTTCAAGCAGGCAGCGGATGAAGTCCGGGTGTTCGTGCCCGATCCTCGTGAACTGCAACTGTGGTCGCGCGAGTTCTTCGACGGACTGGCGGTGCGGATGAGTTTAGGGTGAAAACCTTCGGTGCCACTTCGAGCCGAGCTGCACTGCGTTCTCGCGCAGGCGGCTGAGGCCATCGGTGAGCTTGGCCATGGCTCCGGTCTGGTTGCGGTATTCCTCGGCCGTGCGGCTGAGGAGATCCCGGCGGAAGCGTTCCAATGTCTGCTCCAACTGCTGGTCACCGGCGAAGTTCAGCGAACGGAAGTTGTCGATGAACCTGGTGAGGCGGTTGAGCGTGCGCTGGTGGACGCCGTTGTCGCTGCCGTCGATGGTGGCCAAAACCTCGCCGGCGAGCTGGGCGGTTTCCTCACGCAGGGAGGCGACGCTCTCACGGATGATCGCGTCGAGATCGGCCTGCATGCGGCGGGTGGCATCGTCGGCGATGCGGCGACGGTCTTCGGCGGCTTCGAGCTGGGCGACGCCTTCCGCGACCTCCAGCCGGTTGCTGTCGGGCGCGGCGATCTGGAACAGCCGGGTCTCGAAGGCGAAGCGCTTGGCGATGTCCCCGGCGGGCGGGAACGATTGTTCGATGCCACCGAGAAACGGGAAGCTGGAGCTTTCGACGGTGGCCTGCACCCGGGATTCGATCAGGGCAAATGCCTGGAGCGCGGCACGCGGGATGAGCCGTTTATGACCGAGCTGGATGAGCCGGTCGGAAAGATGTGCGGGATCAAGCTCGAGGTCTTCGGGACTGAGTTTCTTGCACCCGCGCCAGTAACGAACGGAGGTGGCGACCAGCCCCCCCCCGGCGGCACATGGCATCGAGGAGGTGGGAGTTGTTGGTTTGGTTCATGTTGATGTTCGGTTGGTTGTTGGTGCTTGCGTTTTGTTTTTTGGGGAAAGGAAAAGGGCGGCTCCGGTGAAGGAGCCGCCCTTGGCGTGGGTGGTGGGCTGATGTTTCGTTGCCGCGGGTGTCGATCACTTCAGCGGCTTACCATCGATCAGGTTCGTAACGAACCGATCCAAATCCTTGCGGGATTCCGGGAGCTTGATGCCCATGGCTCGCAAACCGGTGACGGCCATTGGACCAAGCGCTTTGCGGAGCATGCGGACCTCAGTGCCGAACGGGTCGAATGGCTTGTGATCCGCATTGGTTGGGGTGCGGTCGATGCGCTCCACGATCTCGCGGATGAAGCAAGTAATGTGGGCCAGCTTGTCGAAGTTGATCCAGTCCATCGTGTCCTGCAGGGTGTGATAATGGGTGCCTTGGCCGCAACTCAGGAACAGGAACGGATGTTGTAATTCAACAACTTAATATCAATCAGGAAATTGAATATACCAACACGTGCGACGGACCAAAAGACTACCGAAATCCCTTGTCATCCTAAAGGTCTGTCCTTTCATTCCGGTCCTTTCATTCCGGTCCTTTCATTCCGGTCCTTTCATTCCGAGAATCTCAACAACGCGAAGCCCCTTCGCTTCAAAGGATTCCCTGTTCGGTCCGGAGGCAGCTACCTGCTCCATGGGTCCCTCGACAAGACATTTGAGGAAATCCAACGCCGCCTGGATTCCATCATCGCCTGGCCGGAGATCGCCCCCGAAACACAGGGGGGAGCCTATTCCATCGATCGTTTTCTGAAGTCGGTCCGCGTAACGCTGGGCAGGACGATGGCGCAAGTTCAGTCACGGGCAACCCGCGATCCGTGTCACCTCAAGGAAGCCGCATTTGAGAGCCTCTGAAAATATTCCGGTTCGCGCGGCTTTCAGTGGCGACTACAAATACGACTGCCGCCAGTTGCACCATCAGAAGTGCCATCTTCGCCCCATGATCCAGCGTGAAAAGCTTTCCGAAGCACCCGCAATCGGCTTCAAGCCCGCGAAACCAGGCCTGCCCGGAGACGAAAATAAAGAGGAAAGTCAGGGCTGCCGCTCCCCGCGATGCCCCACGTGCCAGCCACCCGGTGATCAGACACAGTCCGACAAAAACCTCAAACCAAGGCACAAAATAGGCCACCGGTAGATTCCACGGATCCATCAAAATCTCGAATTTGGCCACCTGTCGGGAGAACGCGGGGATCCCGCCGCCCTGAACCACTTTCAGTGCTCCGAATACCAGAAACCAAAACCCCAGACCTACGCGGACGGTGAGTATCGTGTAATCCCATGGACTCTTGGGCGTCATCGTTGCCGCGAAACTAGCCCTTGGACTGGCAGCTTCCAAGCGCGGAATCCTGTGGATATTTTCCGCCGGGAACGTAAGGTCCGGAAATGCCTCGATTCCTCACCATCCTGATCTCCGCCCTAGGATTGTCGACCCTCAGCGCCTCGGCCGGCTCCAAGCTCAGTCGGCCGACCCCGATCCACTACGACCTTCAGGAAGGCGACATCGTTTTCCAAGGCAATGCCGGCCCCCAGAGCGACGCCGTCCGCGCCGCGACCGGTTCCCCCTTCACCCACTGCGGTCTCGTTTTCAAACAGGGCGACAAGTTCATGGTCATGGAAGCCATCCAGCCTGTCCAGGTCACCCCACTCGAACGCTTCATCGAACGCAGCCAGCCCGGTTCCTTTCACGCCAAGCGACTCAAACAGCCAATCAATCATGCCTCCCTCGCGAAAGGCCGCGACTGGGCCGCCAAGCAGGCCGGACTCCCCTATGACCTGCACTTCCGCTGGGATGACCAGACGCTCTACTGCTCGGAGTTCGTCTGGAAAGCCTACGAAAAAGCCGGGGTGAGACTTTGCGAAAAGCGACCCTTCCGCACCTACGACCTCGAAGCTCCCGCCGTGAAACAGATCATCGACCAGCGCTACGGCGGAATCGATAAGCTCCCGCTCGACGAGCCCGCCGTTTCCCCCGGTGATCTCGCCGCTTCCCCGCTGCTCGTTGAGGTCCCCCGTCTCTCGAAAAAGAACTGAGCCTTCCGGGTGTTTTGACGTTTCAAATTCTGGGTTTAAGGGTTCCCTGTCCGCGTGACGGTCACCGAACTCCTCCAACAACTCGTCCGCATCCCCTCGGTCAACCCCGACAACTCGCCGGGAACCGGTCTGACGGGTGAACGGGACATCGCCAATTTCCTCGCCACTTGGCTGCGCGAAATCGGTGCGGAGGTCACTCTCGACGACATCAAGCCGGGCCGACCGAACCTCATCGCCCGCTTCGCGCCGCTCGATGGCAGACCACGCATTCTCCTCGGACCGCACCTCGACACCGTCGGAGTCGGCGGCATGACGATCGACCCGTTTACCGCCGAAATCCGCGATGGAAAAATCTGGGGACGCGGCACCTCCGACACCAAGGGCCCGATGGCGGCGATGCTCTGGGGACTCAAGGAGAACGCATCAGCCCTGAAGGACTCGCCGGTCGCCATCGATTTCGTCGGCTTCATGGGTGAAGAGTCGGCGCAGTGGGGTTCGATCCAGTTCGGACAGACCTACGGTCAGGATTACCAATTCGCCATCGTCGGAGAGCCGACTTCGCTGGATGTCGTCAACACCACCAAAGGATCACTGTGGGCGACCCTCCGAACCAAAGGCAAAGCCGCCCATTCATCCCAGCCCGAACGCGGTGAAAACGCCGTCATGAAACTCGCGCGCGCGCTTGATCGACTGGAGCAGGATCTCATTCCCAAGCTCGCCAGCTTCACCCACCCCGTGCTCGGCCACTCAACCATGAACATCGGTGTTTTCCATGGTGGCTCGCGACCTAACATCGTCCCCGACCACGCCGAAGCCGAAGTCGACATCCGCATTACCCCGTCTCTAACAGCCGCTGGCGGAGCCCTCAAACTTCTGCAGAACGCCCTCGCCGGGGAGGAAGTCGAAATCATCGCGCCCGGAGAAAAGCCCCCCCTAGAAACCTCTGCCGATAACCCATGGATTCAGCGCATTCAAAACGTGCGCCCCGAGTCCAAGACCACCGGTGCCCCATGGTTCTCGGATGCCTCCCATTTATCGGAAGCCGGCATTCCCTCCATCTGCATGGGCCCCGGCTCGATCGATCAGGCCCATACCAAAGACGAGTTCATCAAAATCGCGGACCTCGAAGAAGGTGCAGCATTTTTCGCCTCTCTCATTTCTTCATTGCTCATCGATCACGGCTCACTCGGCACTACTTCATGACCACCGTCCTCGACATCCTCGATAAAGGAACCGCCTACCTTGAGAAACGCGGCATCGATGAGGCGCGACGCAACATGCAGATGCTCGTCGCCCACCAGCTCGGCTGCACCCGCGTCGAGCTCTACGTCCGCTTCGATCAACCCATCGACGACAAGGACCTGGAGCCGCTGCGCATCGCCCTCAAGAAGCGCGGCGAGGGCATCCCGATTCAGCACCTGTTAGGCAGCGTCTATTTCCGCAATCACGAGTTCAAAACCGACGCCCGCGGCCTTATTCCTCGCCCCGAGACCGAAGAGCTTGCCGAGTGGCTGGCGAAAAACGTGACCCTCCCGGACGGTGCGCGGATCCTCGACATGGGTTGTGGCTCCGGCGTCCTCGGGCTCTCGCTCACCGCCGATTTTCCACATGCGGAGGTCAGCCTCGCTGACATCTCGCCCGACGCCCTCGACCTCGCCCGGGAAAACGCGGAATTCACCGGCCTCAAGGCGTCCTTCATCCAAAGTGATCTCTTTTCCGCATTTCCTGAGACTCAACCTTTCGACCTCATCGCCGCCAATCTCCCCTACGTCCCCGATGCCGAGGAACTCGCCCCAGAAGTCCGCCACGACCCCGCCTTGGCGCTTTTTGGCGGAGCCGACGGTATGGGGCTGATCCGACGATTCGTCCCCGAAGCCGCCAAACGCCTCACCCCCGGGGGCTGGCTTGCCTTGGAAATCGGCCACAACCAATCGGCCGAGACGGAAAAACTCCTCCACGCCGCTTCCCTAACCGACGTCTTGACACTCAAGGACCTCTCAGGCATCCCCCGCTTCCCAATCGCGAGAAAAGCCTGATTCTTAAATTTCTCTAAACAAGCCTTGGCGTCCTTGGCGTCTTGGCGGTTCAATCCTCCCTCACTTCAATGGATAAACTCCTCGTTCACGGCGGCACTCCGATTCACGGCACGATCACTATTTCCGGCTCCAAAAACGCCTCTTTGCCGATTCTTGCCGCGACTCTATTGACAGAAGACGACTGCGTGATCCGCCGTGTCCCCGACGTTTCGGACACCAACTACATGGTCCAGATCCTCACCGGTCTCGGCTCAGATGTGGAACGTTTCTCCGGCACCGTCCGCGTGAACGCCGCCGAAATTTCTGACACCGCGCCTTACGACATCGTCCGCCGGATGCGCGCCTCGGTCTGCATGATGGGCCCCCTGCTTGCCCGCAAAAACCGCTGCGTCGTGGCCCTTCCCGGCGGCTGCGTCATCGGCGACCGCCCGATCGACCTCCACATTCGGGGGCTCGAAGCCCTCGGTGCGACCGCTGAAGTCGAAGGAGGAAACGTCATCCTTTCGGCCCCAAACGGCCTCAAAGGCGCGACCATCGACCTCTGCGGCGAAAACGGCCCGACCGTCCTTGGCACCGACAACGTGATGATGGCCGCCACACTTGCCGAGGGCACCACCACCATCACCTCCGCCGCCAGCGAACCTGAAGTCATCGACCTCGCCGACTTCCTCAATGCCATGGGGGCAAAAGTCAGCGGCGCCGGTACCCCCGTCATCACCATCGAGGGCGTTCCCAAACTCCACGGCTGCGTTCACAACGTCATTCCTGACCGCATTGAAGCCGGCACCTTCATGGCAGCCGCCGCGCTCGCGGGCGAAGGCGTCACCCTCCGCCGCGTCAACGAAGGCCACCTCGCCGCCATCACCCAGGCACTGCGCAAGGCCGGCCACCAGGTCCACTTCAACGATAGCGGCGACGTCTGCACCATTCATCGAGGCGATACCCCGATGCCTGCCGAAATCGTGACCGCGCCCTACCCTGGCTACCCGACTGACATGCAGGCCCAGATGACGGCCCTCTTTGTCACCACACCGGGGACCAGCGTGGTCGTCGACACCATATTCCCGCAGCGCTTCATGCACTGCGCCGAGCTCAAGCGCATGGGGGCCGACATCACCCTCAGCGAGGGCAAAGCCATCATCAAGGGAGTCAAAGGACTCAGTGCCGCGCCCGTCATGGCCAGCGACCTCCGTGCTTCCGCCGCCCTCGTCCTCGCCGCTCTAACAGCCAAAGGCACGTCAGAGATCAACCGTCTCTACCACATCGACCGCGGCTACGAGCATATCGACGAAAAGCTCCTCGCCCTCGGTGCGAACGTCGAGCGGGTCAGGGAGTAGCGTTGTTCCCTACACCCTCCTGAGCACTCCATTGGAGTCCCCGAAGTCTTTCTTCTGCACGCCGAACTCGTTGAGCATCCGGACATAGAGGTTGGACATTGGCGTGTCTTCTCCCAAGTCGTTGTGACGTCCTGGGCTGAACGCTCCGCCACCATGACCTGCGAGAACGATCGGAATGTTGTCGTTGTTGTGACGATTCCCGTCAGCCAAGCAGCTTCCATAGACCACCATGGAGTTGTGAAGCAGGCTCTTGCCATCGACATCTTCCTCGGCATTCATCTTCTCCATGAAGTAGGCCAACTGCTCCATGTAGAAGCGGTCGATTTTCGCGATCTTCTCGAGATTCGCCTTCTTGCCCTGGTGATGGGAAAGACTGTGGTGCCCCTCGGAAACTCCCAACTCGCGGAAGCTTCGATTGCTTCCCTCATGCTCGAGAATAAAGGTCGAGATCCGGGTCGAATCCGTTTTAAAAGCGAGGATCATCATGTCCATCAAGAGACGCACCTGTCCGTTGAATGTCGTTCCTGAACCATCAGGAGCTTTCACGCCCGGATCAACTGGCAATCCAAGCGCCTCCACCTTTTCAATCTGAAGTTCAATCTCACGCACCCCGGTCAAATACTCCTCGATCTTCTGCCGATCATTCCGACCGAGGTGTTTGTGCAGGGCCTTGGCATCCTCCTGAATGAAATCGAGTAGAGACTTCTTCGAAGCATACCTCTGCCCCAGACTGTCGCTACGTTCCTTCTGACCGCCTGCACCAAAGAGCCTTTCGAAAACCGCACGAGGATTTGACTCGGGAGTCATTGGTTGGGTTTCGGACTTCCAAGAGATATTGAACTGGTAAGCACATGAGTATCCTGAGTCGCACTGACCTGACTTGCGCACTCCAGCGGTCGTCAGTTCCAACGACGAAAAGCGGGTCAAATCCCTCGCTGCAGCAGCAGCCACTTGATCGACCGAAACGCCGAGATGAATGTCGGACCCTGCGGTCTTCTTCGCACGCTGACCGGTGAGGAAAGTAGCACTGCCACGGGCGTGGTCACCGGCTCCATCTCTTCCGTTTGTGGCATTCTTGTGCTCAAGCCCACTGAAGACCTGAAAGTGCTCCCGCAAGTGCTCAACGGGAGCAAAAGTCTCGCCGAGCTTGTAATCCGAAGTTGTTCCGGATGGCCGCCACTTCTCCAAATTCACGCCATTCGGGATGTAGAGATAGGCCATCCGAAGGGGCGCTCCACTTGCCGTCGTGCCAATCGTCTGAGCCCCCGTTCCCGCGGCGAGGAGCGGCCGAAAAGACTCCAATGCCGGCAGTGCCATCGAGACGCCGAGGCCCCGCAGAAATCCACGGCGGCTGAGATTGCTGAAGTCCTGTCTCATAAGTCGATATCTACCTTGTTTCCGAAATATTTCATTCAACCATTTTGAGGAACCGCCATTACTCACTACCTCGCCGCTTTTGAAAAGCAGCGCTTTCAATGATTCCATAGACCAGCTCCATGAGTTTCCCTTCGTTCTTCTTCAGGCGCTCCACCAGAGCGTCGATCGTCGGAGAGTCGTAATATTCAAATCCTCGACCGATCGCAAAGGTCAGCAGCTTCTCGGAAAGACAGCGGTAAAAATCATCTCGCCGACCGGTCCCCAAGATCTCTTTCAGCTCCGCGACATTGGAAAATCTTTCACCGGTAAGCAGCACACCGCTCGCATCGACCAGCTTGCCATGCTCCTGGACTCGGTAGCGACCCAGCGCGTCGAAATTCTCCAGACCGAGGCCGATCGGATCCATCCGTGCGTGGCACCCACGGCAGTCAGGATTGTCGCGATGAATCTGCATCATCTCACGCATCGTTGGATTTCCGCCCTCCTTCCTCGCCACCTCCTCAAGTTTGGGAACGTTCGGCGGCGGCGGTGGTGCCGGCGTTCCGAGGAGGTTATCGAGAACGAATAAACCCCGCTTCACGGGTGAGGTCCTCGTCGGATTCGAGGAGACGATCAAATACGAACCCTGAGTCAAAACACCACCCCGCTCCGGATGCTCGGTCAGATCGACCGGTATGAAGTCCTCGCCGTTAACTCCATCCACTCCGTAAAATTCGGCGAGTCGCTTGTTGAGAAACGAATAGCGGGCCGAAATCATTTCTTCAACAGGCCGGCCATTCCTCAGGATGAAGTCAAAAAGCATCTCTGTCTCGACACGCATATCATCCAGGAGCCGCACATCAAAGGCCTCAGCCGCATCGCTCCGATGGTCGAGGCCGAGGATTCGATGCGGCTCGATCGGAACCGTCGTCACATCCCGCGTCTGAAGCCATTGCCCCACGAAATCCTTCACCAAGCGACTTGAGCGTGGATCCTTGATCATCCGATCGACTTGGACCTTGAGGTTTACCCTTAGCTCGCTGTTGAACGCCAAACTGAGTAATTCGTCGTCGGGCACCGAGCCCCACAGAAAAAACGATAACCTAGCCGCGAGGGCATACTCATCTAACAGCACCACCTTATCCGGATTATTCGGCTCCGGCTGGATCTCGACTCGAAACAGAAAGCGAGGAGAACAGAGGCAGGTCGTGATCGCCTCCCGTATGCCATCTTCAAAGGACTTCCCCGGCTGGGCATCGACCTCTTTCACGATCGCGACCAAGCGATCGATGCTTGGGTTTTCGATCGGACGGCGAAAAGCCCGACTCACAAAACTCCGCATGATCTTCCGAGCATAGCGCTCTCTCCCGGCCGAATCCTCGGGAGCTTCACCATCGACAAAGATCATGCGATGTCCCTTCGTATACTCCCGTTGCTTTCCTCCAAGCGGACCACGAATCAAGACACGTTGGATGACGAGTGCTTGTTCCTCCTGCCCTTCCGCCGCCGGTTTTTTGGGTGTCACCTCCACCTGAAAATCGGGCTTCCCTTTCTTCAGGTCGACTTTGCTTTGAAGCTTGATCACATCCCGCTGATCCCAGCCCATGATTTCCTCACCGAGCTTCTTTCCGCCGCACATCACTTTCAGCACCGCCTCCTGATCCGTTGCCTCAGCCGCACCTCGGATCTGGTATTCGACGGTAACTTCATATGTCCCATCCCATTTAATCTCCGGCTTAGCCTGGACCATCGACTTGTCCTTGAAAAGAATCCACCGCCCAGTTTCGACCGGATTTTTCGGTTCGCTGAAGTCCTTTCCTTCAACGATCTGCACAGGAACCTGTCCATCTTCACCTTTTGGCAAGGCCTTCAACACCACATCCTCGGCTGCGGCGATGTATTTCTCCATCAGCAGCGGTGATATCGAAAGCACGTCCCCGTTATTGTCGAAGCCGTAGCCTGAGTCGTCTGGAGGGAAGAACTCATTGCTATCAAAATCCACACCAAGAAGGTCATAGACGGAGTAGCGATATTCTGTTCGGTTGAGACGACGAATTGTCACCCGCCCCGGATCAGGATTCGCAGGATCGACCTTGAAAACCGACTTCTCAATCCAAGTCATCAACTTCTGTTTCTCCGCAGTCTCAAGCTGGTCTTCATCGGACGGCGGCATGATCTGACTCCGGATATTCCGCCAGACGGGAAGCCAGTGATCGAGGTCGTTCAGATGAGTCGAGAGGTCCCCATATTCATCCATTGAAAAGTCCCCTTTCGACAGCCCATCGCCGTGACAACTGTAGCAGTAGATGTCCAAGAGAGGCTCAATCTCATCCTTATACTCAACAGTCGGGTCCGCGAATGCCCCCGCCGTTGATAAAAGAATACAAAGAAGTCCTCGAATCATTCGACCCCTACGTGACGGCGGGGATATCCTTTCGTCAAACATCAGGGTTTCCCCTAGGACCTTTGGCGGATGCCATTGAATAACCTGAATGGCCATCCCGTCACACCCAGCAGTCAACCGCCAGAAATGAGAGCGCCAACCTTGATTTCAGCCACCCTCCTCCTGACCCTTGCCAGTGCGTGGGCTAACCCGCGGGAAACTGCGCGCCGCCTCCAGGAACAGGAACGCCAAATCGCCCGTCTCGAGACTGAGAACTCCCAGCTTCGATGGCTCATTCATCGCCGAGGCATCGTCATTGATGCCCCATCGCTCATTCGGCCTGAAACAAGCAAGGCGACTCCTGATATCAAGATCTCCGGTCCATTCCACATCGTTCGCAAAGGAGAATCCCTCAGCCAGATCGCCCGAAAGGCCGGGACGACTTCGGAGGAGCTCAGCGCTCTGAACAAAATCACCAATCCCGAATTCATTCGAGTAGGTCAAAGCCTCCGATTGCCTGAGAGCAGCGTGGCCACTGTCCCCGCCAGCGAAAAATCAGCCCAAACGATGACAACCCACACGGTCGCCCCCGGCGAAACGCTCTACCGCATCTCAATCAATCACGGCATGAAGCTCGATGAGCTGCTCATGGAAAACCCCGGAGTCGACCCACTTTCACTCCGGATCGGACAGAAACTCCGAGTCCCCACGCGCACCGAGCAAGCGACGGAATCCTCCAACCAACAGAGCGCCCCAATTTCCTGAAACCTTCGCCGGTCGACCACGATAAAGGCCGCTACCTGCAGCAGGTAGCGGCCTTTTCCTTTCGAGAAATAGAATTACTGGCGGGAAATAGAATTACTTGCCAGCGCGACGCTCCTCTTCGCGCTTCTTAGCGGCTGCGATGACTTCATCCGCCACATTCTTCGGACAGGCCGCGTAGTGGCTGAATTCCATCGAGAACTGGCCACGACCGGAAGTCATGGTGCGTAGGTCACCGATGTAACCGAACATCGCGGAAAGCGGAGCCTCAGCTTTCACGCGAACACCACCTGGTGTTGCCTCCTGGCCTTGGATCATGCCCCGGCGACGGTTGAGGTCACCAATCACGTCGCCAATCTTCTCCTCGGGAGAGAACACATCGAGCTTCATGATAGGCTCAAGCAACTGGGGACCAGCCTTGGGCATCGACTGGCGATACGCCGCCTTGGCCGCGATTTCGAAAGCGATCGCCGAGGAGTCCACGGCGTGGAAACCACCGTCGGTCAGCGTTACCTTGAAGTCCAAGCAGGGGTAACCCGCAAGAGGTCCCTTATCGATGGAGGTCTTGAAGCCCTTGTCGACTGCTGGGATGTATTCCTTCGGCACGTTGCCTCCGACCACATTTGACTCAAAGATGAAGCCGGAACCCACCTCGCCCGGTTCGATGATGTAGTCGATCTTCGCATACTGACCGGAACCACCCGACTGCTTCTTGTGAGTGTAGCTGTCAGTGACGGGCTTGGTGATCGTTTCACGATAAGCCACCTGAGGAGCACCGACTTCCACCTCGACCTTGTGGGTCCGCTTGAGGATGTCGATCTTGATGTCCAGGTGAAGCTCACCCATGCCCTTGAGAATCATCTCATTGGTTTCCTCGTCGGTTTCAACCCGGAATGAAGGATCCTCCTGCACCATCTTGCCGATGGCGTTGGAAAGCTTTTCGGCGTTTGCCTTGTCCTTGGCCGCCACAGCGATCGAGATCACAGGGTCAGGGAAAACCATCGGCTCAAGTGTCGCAGGATGCTTCTCGTCGCAGAGCGTGTGACCGGTCTGGACATTCTTCATCCCCACGATGGCAACAATGTCGCCCGCCTGGGCCATATCCACTTCATTGCGGTCATCCGCGTGCATCTCGACCATGCGGCTGATGCGCTCGGTCTTGCCCGTGAAAGAGTTAAGGACCGTATCGCCCTTCTTGATCGTTCCCGAGTAAATGCGGGTGAAGGTCAGAGCTCCAAACTTGTCGTCCATGATCTTGAAGGCAAGACCACGGAATGGAGCACTGGCATCCGGCTTGGCGAAGTGGCCGGTTTCGTTCCCTTCTTCGTCCACTTCGGGAAGCGGCTTCACTTCGAGCGGACTCGGAAGGAAATCGACAACCGCATCAAGGATCAGCTGAAGACCCTTGTTCTTGAAGCTCGATCCGCAGTAGGTCGGGAAAAAGGCGAGATCGATGGTGCCCTTGCGGATGCACTTCTTGAGAGTCGCCAAATCAGGCTCATTGCCTTCGAGGTAGGCTTCCATCACCTCGTCATCCTGCTCCACGGCCGTCTCGACCATGGCCGCACGGAATTCCGTCGCCTTGTCGACCATGTCGGCAGGAATGTCGGTGATTTCGAAATTCTCAGGCTGTCCGGTTTCGTCCCAGATGTAGGCCCTCATCGAGAGCAGGTCCACGACTCCCTTGAAGTCACTTTCCGTGCCGATCGGCAGCACCATCACGAGCGGATGAGCACCAAGCACCTTCTTGACCTGATCGACCACACGGTAGAAATCAGCGCCGATGCGGTCGAGCTTGTTGACGTAAATGATCCGGGAAACCTTGGAGTCATTCGCGTAGCGCCAGTTCGTTTCGGACTGGGGCTCAACACCTCCAGAACCACAGAACACACCCACGCCACCGTCGAGAACCTTCAGCGAGCGATACACTTCAATCGTGAAGTCCACGTGACCCGGAGTATCAATCACGTTGAACTGGCAACCTTTCCAGAAACAGGTCGTCGCTGCGGACTGAATGGTAATACCACGCTCGGCCTCCTGATCCATGAAGTCCATGGTGGATGCGCCGTCGTGCACCTCACCGATTTTGTGAATCTTTCCGGTCAGCTTGAGAATCCGCTCGGTGGTCGTCGTTTTTCCGGCGTCCACGTGGGCGAAAATGCCGATATTCCGATAATTGGTAAGGTCCTTCATGTCTTGAGTCTTGCGTAAGTGATTCGCGATCGGGTCGCGAAGCGGCGAATTGCTAGCGGACCAAGCGGATTTGGCAACCCCGGACTGACTTAAATCGGGCCTTTTCTGCCCGGAATCGAGCGCGCGCGCCCTCAAGCCTTAAAAATCTCCGATGATCGGCTCTCATGAACATCGACAAGGCCCGCCCGATGCCCTTGCCTTCCTGAGTGTCAGCCCCCCTTCTGGAGATCGAGGCCATCGAGAAGCGCTTCGACGATTTTGTCGCGGTCGATAGCGTCTCACTGAACGTCGCCGCCGGCGAAACGGTCGGCCTGCTCGGCGTCAATGGAGCCGGCAAGACCACCCTCATGAATATGATCCTCGGCCTGATCACGCCGACCAGTGGATCGATCCGCGCTTTCGGCTTGGATCTCGCCACCCACCGCATCCCAATCCTCGAAAAGACCAACTTCTGCACGACCTACGCCACCCTTCCCGGCAACATCAAGGTCCGCCATAACCTTGAAATTTTCGCCCGCCTCTACTCAGTGCCGAATCCCAAGGAAAAGGTCGTCGAGCTTCTCGAACTCCTCGAAATCACTCGTCTTTCCGAAAAAATCACCGGCCAGCTCTCCGCCGGAGAATCAACCCGCGTCAACCTCGCCAAGGCCCTGCTGAACGACCCGCAGCTTCTTCTCCTCGACGAACCGACCGCCTCCCTCGACCCCGACATCGCCGATAAGGTCCGCAAGCTGGTCCGCCGTATCCAAAAAGAACGCCATCCCGCCATTCTTTACACTTCCCACAACATGCGAGATATCCACGAAGTCTGTGACCGCGTGCTTTTCCTCCACGAAGGCAAGATTCTCGCCTCCGGCACCGCCGACGAGATCACCGCGCAGTTCGAAGGCAAAGACCTCGACGAAGTCTTTATCAAAATCGCCCGCAGCGAACTCAACGCCACCAAATCCTCGACAGTAGTCCGGTCGTAGCCGGCATCGCGACGGTGATCAGCCCACCCCGCCGTTTCCATGCCTTAACCATCTGCCGCTCCCTCGCCGCGCCATCTTACAAATTGAGGAAGCTTTGTGCTTGCTGAAGCGCTTCGAAAGCCTTCACGGGATATCTACATCAAATTGGATCCACCCCATTTGATCTGAGTAGATATCTCCACGGAGTTTGAGCCTTATGAAATAAGACTAATCCGAATGATAAAAAAAGCGGGATGTTTTTTCTGTAAATCTAAAGTGAAATCAACATATTGGGAAAATGATGATTGGAGAAGGTCTGCTCAGGCCTGCCCCCATTTCACGACACACGCCATTCAGACCTTCTCGATGAGAACACTCTATTTCGGATTCCTCGTCCTTCTTTTTCTCGTTCCAGCTGCCCTCGCCGAGCGAACCATCTTGATCGATACTCGTGGCAATCTCACAGAGTCTCCCACGGTCAGGGTCAATGGGCAGCCCTTTGCCTTTCCTTCGAGCGATGCGGTTCCCGTTGACACCCTTCATTCCATCCGCCGCCTTGGCGATGGCACGGTGGAACTGAGCATCAAGGGCGACCTCGTTCTCAACTCTGACGACACCTTGCGGGGCATCGGCAACTACCCGGTGGTCATCCGCGTCGGCAATGACGCTTACATTCCGACGGGAGCGAAAATCGATTTTTCCGCCATTTCCATGATCCCCGGTGCGGGTGGAGGGAAAGGCACGGCGGGAGGAGAAGGAGGTAGCGGCGGCGAGAAGGGCAGCGGCGGTCGGGGCGGCAGTGCGGGTTCCTTTGGCAGCGGCGGGGCCAGCTTTATTCCCAGCTTGAGCCCGGTGGCCATCACCACTCCAGGGATTCCTGCTGGCGATGGCAGTGAGGGACGGCCAGGTCAGCAGGGAGGCAATGGCTCTGCGGGTGCGCCGGGACAGAAGGGCCATCCCGGTTTCGCGGCTCCTCTGTCGGCAGCCGGAGCTGCGGGTGCCAAAGGCGCGCGGTTCTTGTCTTCCACAAATGGCGGCGACGGCGGACCCGATGGCCAGGCCGCCGCGTATCCTCCCCGAATTTGGTTTCAGAGCGACTATCTGAGGGACTTTCTCTACCAGCGAGGCACGGGCGAATCCAGTTTCCGCCGAGCTTTCTACGACGGTGCAGACGGTGAAGATGGTTTCCCCGGGCTCGACTGGACGGCCCCGGCACCGGGCTCGATTCATGAAGGGAAGGACGCGGCACCCGGCACCAACCCTTCGCCGGTGTGGACCCTTGCTGGCGGCAGTTCCGGCGGCTCCGGTGGCGGCGGAGCAGGGGGCGCCGGCGGCATGGGTGGTGGCGGTGGCGGCGGCGGTGCCGGCGGACACGGGGAGTGGATCGAACCGATCAATACCAGTTTCGTCACGAGTGATCTTCTCACCAATATCGGCGAAGTGGCTGCCGTGGGCGGCGATAAAGCCTTCAAGTTGGTCATCGGGAAAGTCGTCAATTCCTACCTCAAGAATGGTGAATTCGACCTCAATCTAACACCCATCTTTGACTACGGCGCGACCGGTGCCAAGGGAGGGAAAGGTGGCCAAGGCGGATTTGGCAGTGATGGGGGTGCCGGCGGCGATGGCGGAAACGGCGGCGCCGGTGGCGGAGCATTGCTTATCTCTGCCCAAGGCCGGATCATGCTCGAAGGCACCATCCTTGCCAACGGTGCGGACGGAGAGGGCGGTGAATCCGGTGCTCTCGCGCCTTCCGTCTTCTCGGGGCCCCTTTTGGGGCAGCAGGGAGGAAGCCGCCTGAGGGGTTTCGGGATGTCGACCTTCCTCAGCCCGGCATCCGCCTTTGAGGATATCTTGAGCCCGCCTCGGGCCGGTTTGGGAGGAAAGGGAGGAGACGGCGGCCACGGCGGACGGGGGCTCGATGGCTTTCCCGGCGGCGATGGAGCCGGCGGTTCGGCGGGGTCCATCATCCTTTCCGCCTCCAGTATCCTGAACCCGTCCGGCACCGGTGCCTTTGAAGTGGAAGGCGGCGAGGGCCCTGAGCCTCAGTTGAAGGGTGACGACGGCCGCGTCTTCCTCGGCTCGAACACCATCGCTCCCGGCAGCGATACCGGCACCATCCTCGCCAGCGGAAATTTTTCCCTGACTGGCAGCATTGCCCCGGCACCTACCGCAGCCGGTCCTCTGGCCCCCAATCCCTTCATCGCTGGCAATCCCCTGACGCCCACGATCTCCGAACTCCGTGACGGTGCGGAAGGCTTCGGTTTCATCACGGAACTCTCCGATGCCCTTCAGGTCGGCGGAGTGGATCTCCGCTCCAACGTTCCTTCCGGCGGTGACGAGCCTGTCATTTGTGCGATGCGCTTCGACGTCGGCCCACCACCTTACGACGAGGACTATGAGGGCCACGATCTCATCCTCGTCTTCAACTTTCTCAATCAGCCTCTCACCGACGTCCGCTTCGGTGCAAATCCACAGCCTCTCGTCGGTGGCGCTCCTGATCCGGCCAATCCCGTTTCCTTCAACAGCATTCCTCTCACCGAGGGTGGCCACACGAAGGACCCTTCCTTCGGTGGCAGCGGAGATGTCGCCTCTGCTGCGATGGCACCGTTTGAGGTCTTCGCCCTACTCATTCCCGAAGACACCGCCACCACAGGCCACAACTTCGCCATCACCGCCACCCTCAGCGACCCCGCCGGTGATGTGACCTTCCGCTTTGAGGAAGAGCATTTCGAAAATGGGGAAATCATCTGTGCCACCGGAAATGCTGACGTGCCCGTTTATACCGCCGAGTGGGCACCCGCTGTGGGCACGGATGGCAATTGGAACGATGCCGACAACTGGTCAGTGATTTCGCCACCCGATGCCCCTGTCCGCAATGACATCATCCCGAACAACGTCATCGAGGTCGCCGCCTACAATGTTGGCATCAACCTCGCCGACGCCGACGTCACCCAAGACACCAGCATTACCATCGACCGCCTCCGTATCGGCCCCACCAACACCCTCACCATCCAGAACGAGTACCAACTTCTCCTCAAAAAGTTCGATGTCCGGGCCAATGGTGGCCTCGTGGAGAATCAAGGGGTCATCCTGCTCGACAGTAGTGACCTCACCGCTCCGCCGACATCGCTCAAGTTCCAAGGCCAGTCCCTCGTCCTCTCCGGGCCGGGACTCCTGACCACCTCCCTCAATCCGAACAACCTCATCGGATCAGACCTGGTGGTGGACTCCTTCATCCAGGAAACCGACCACACCATCCTCGCCTCTGGCATGCTCGGAAATGGCAACCTCAACTTCACCAACTGCGGCCTCGTCCAGTCGCACTCAGGCGTCGCCCTCCTCGACCGACAAACCCTCGTCGTCGATCCCTCCCATGGATCCAGCCACCATTCAGCCACCTTCAAGAACAGCGGCAACCTTCTTGTTGGCAACCAATACAGCGAACTCATTCTCACCGACGGCCACTTTGAGAACCTGCCCGGTGGCACCATCGGTTTCGCCTTCGACTCCGGCAGCCCTCCTCCTGCTGGAAACACCCAGCTTCTCCGGTTCGATGACGTTCGCCTGCGGGGTGGCCTGGAAACGATCGCCGCAGAGCAACCCGGCCAGATCATTTCCCTCACCGGCACCAACCTCATCGAGGACATCGTCATCTCGGCGGAGAACGACTCCGTCATCCACCTCGACAACACAGACCTTACTCTCAGCAACGCCACCTTGCTCTTCGATGACATCTCCATCTTTGACAATTTCACCGCGGCCGGCCCCGCGCTGGCCTTCACGCATCCCGGCATCATCGAAAACTCAACCATCCGTGGAGGCACCCTCTCATTGGTGGACCATGGCGGGCTCTTCACCTGTGAGAATCCCTCAACCCTCGCCATCGATTCACCCATCTCCTTCCGCCCTCTGCTCACCGGTACACGCGTCACTTTGAACAACACCACGATCGACGGAAGCTACTGCTACGACCGTGTTCTCGAACAGCACCGGGCCCTGAGCACCGCTTATTTCGAATCCAATTTTCCCGCCGGCCTGCCCACCAGCAACGCCTACCTGACCCTCGAGGTGTTTGCCCCGGAACTCGATCTCGATGGCACCATTACCAACAACGGCGTCTTCGATTTCAAAAATGCCGGCAACTCTAACAGCGATCACACCGATGTCCTGATCGGCTCCCAGACGATCATCGGCGGCACGGGTTCCTTCACCGGATTGTCCGGGAACAAGAACTACACCTTCCGCGCTCGGGACGCTGGCCCCTCTCTCCTGACGATCGAGGATGGCCAATTTCTATTCCGCCCCACCATCGACAGCGCCAATCTCGAACTGGTCAACCACGGCCATTTCTTCGATGTCACCTGGGACTACGACGCCAACCCCGCCGGGGCACCGTCCGATCCCGGTGCGCTCCTCACCTTTCTCCAGTCGCCCACGCTGGGTATCAACAACAACTACCTGGAGCCCGGCGGCGTCTTCGGTGGAGGTGTCCTCGACAACCGCAACGGGACGCTTGGCATCAGCAGCACTCCGTCCTCACTCCAGAATCTGGTCGTCGACGGAGGAAACGTCGTCCTCGACCCTTTCCTCGACGAGAACTGGACCCGAGTGGAGCGCTCCGATGTCTTGGGAGCCCAAGTCACCACCACCTTCAACACGACCTTCCAAGACGTCACTTTCTCCTCCAGCGGATTCATTCCTGAGCCGGGTGAAGGCTCCGTGCTCATCGACGGCTTCACCATGGGCTCCAACTATACCCGGGAAATCGGTGTGCTCTCCCTCCGGGCAAGCCCCTTGAACAAGGACGGCCAGACCCTCCCCGCGACCCCACTCCAGCTTACCGACTCCCGCCTCTCCACCCACGCCGACTTCGATGCTCCCGCGCTCACCGGCAGTCTCACGGTCGACACCGGAGTCATCGCCCATTTCCCCAACGCCACCATCAACGGCAATACCCAACTTATCGCCAATCAAACTGATCCCGGCAATCCCTTCAACGGCTCCTTGCTTTTGCCGCTTGGCCTGGGTGGCTCCTCGTCCCGGTCGTTTGTTCTCCCCGCCGACTTTGATTTTTATGGCGGCGGAACATGGGGGCAGGATTCCCTCGTCATCCGGAGCGAAGCCACCATTCAATACGGCATCCCGCCCACCACAGGAGATCTCTATGATTTCTTCCCCATTCAGGATCTCGTATTTGATGCACCCGGCAGCTCTTCCTCGGGCACCGGCTTCACCAACAACGGCGTCATCCAACCCGTCGAGACGCCTGACCTCGAGACCACCATTCATTTCGCACCGGGTCACTACGACAACCGGAACGGCACCATCGTCTTCGCCGCGAGCCTGAGCACCTCCCCCACCATCGACGGAGCGCTCATCGAGGGAGGCCTCCTGACCGAGCCCGATTTCCTCAACACCACTTCACTGCTTCTTTCTAACGGCGCCACCCTGAAAGACCTCGATATCAAGGGGCTTGAACTCATTGGCGATTCGTCCTGCGTGCTCGAAAACATCAACGTCCTCGACGCTCCGGATCTCGATTCGTCAACCATCTTCAGCGGCACCCTCACTGTCCGTGGAGACCTCACTTACGACGCACCCGGTGCGTCCTTCGTTTTCACCGATGTCCCGACCTTCGCCTCCCCGTCCGACCGACTCGTGATAAAATTCGGCACATCGATCGAAATCGTGAGCGCCTCCCAAGCCCTCACTGGATTCCTGAACGAAGGCAGCATCAATGCCTTCACCTCATTGACTCTCAGCACTCCGACGACTCCCATTGGCTTCGCTCTCGACCCCTCCACCTTGGTCGCCACGGCGGAGGGAGTCCCCGGCGAACTGGTCACCCTCGAAAGCCTTGGCTTCACCGCGCCCCTCGATCTCATTTCCACCAGCACGATCACCAACCCCGGCCTGCTCAACGTCGATGAAGACCTCTTCATCAGGGAAGCGATCGTTGACAACACCAATGGCACCCTTGCTGCCGCCGGCAACGTGACCATCTCCGACTCCATCGTTCAGAACGAGAACGGCATCATCTCGGACGGCAATGATTTCATCAAGCTCTTGAACGCCATCATCCTTGGTGGGGAGATCGATGCGTTCGGCACCATCAGCATCGAATCCAGTCGCTTCAACCCGGACACGATGTCCAACGATGATTTCGGGGTCGCCGCCCTCACGACGCTCCAAAACGTCGCCTTTCCTTCAGGCGGCCTCATGGAAATCAGCGGTGCTTCCCTCGCCATCTTTGGAGATACCGGAAGCCCCGACCTCGGCGTCTCGAACTTCGGGGACCTCCTCATCACCGGCTCCACCTCCATTTTTGAAACCTCCGGTGTCTACAACTCCAACACCCTCACCCTCGGCGGAGGCACCCTCACGTGCTCGGAATATTTCGAAAGCGACGGAAGGATCATCGGCACCGGCACCATCAACACCGCCGGCGTCTTCGATAATTTCGGTATCATTTCACCAGGGGCCTCCGCCGGACGCATCCACATCATCGCGGATCAAGTCATCCTCAATTCCTCCACGACCTTCGAGATTGAACTCGGCGGTCCCGAGCCCGCTACCGGGCACGACCAGATCTTCTTCGATACCCCTCTGGACCTTGACCTCGCCGGAACCCTGGAAGTCTCCATCATCGATGACTTCGGTCTCTGCTACGAGGACAGCTTCGAGGTCATCACCACCAATAGCCCGATCCTTGGCAACTTCAACGGCCTCACCAGTGGATCCCGGATTCCCGTCGCCACCGGTGGCAGCATCACCATCTACTATGGATCTGGTAGTTCTTTTGATCCGAGCAGTGTCGTCCTCGCCGAGTACATCGCCAAGCCCTCGAACTTCATCGATACTCCGTATTCCGCGAATCTTGAGGTCATCCAGAATGCCTTCGGAAACACCCCTGCCGATATCACCCTGAATATTCTCCCGGGCTCTACGGCAGGCATGTTCCATGACGACACCCTCTCGAACCGCGGCGATTATGCTCTCACATTTCCCGCTGGGGTGACGCCGCTGGCAGACGGAGTGGTGATCCCCTCCGTCTCGCAGACCACCCGCAGCCAGCAGGACCAGTTGGGCATTCTGGTCAATGACTACCCCACCGCCTGCGTCTTCGACGACCTCGGCACCTATTACATCGGCACCACCAGGCGCGGTTCCAACCTCAACAACGAGTTCAACACCAACTTCGCGGTCTCCTTCTTCGACTTCGACGAATGGCTCTGCGGATACGCCGAGAACAACGCCGGCAATGACACCAACGCCGATAGTCTTGCCGCCTCACCCGGCATCACCCTCGGCTCCGAATTCACCCAGACCGGCTTCGGCCAGTTCAAGGTCGACCTCACCGGCCTCGGCGGCCACAGCGACGACGGCATCCTCCTCACTTCCGCCACCCGGAACGACGACAACATCACATCTGTCGCCCCAAACTCTGACGGCTCCTTCGATGTCTATGTCCGCGACAACGGCACCGCCGATCCCCTTTCCTACGAGAACGATCCCATCGCCTTCGCCTACATTCCGTTCGCCGCCGTCAATCGCTCCCCGCTCATCGCTGCCGGTCGGATCTCCGGAAACGGTGACACGGAAGCTGGCACCACGAATCCGGATGGCAACGCCAACTACACCATCAACAAGACCGGTAGCGACACCTACAGACTCACCATCCCCGGCCACACCCCCGAGACGGGGACCCTGCTCGTCAATTCTCTGGGAGGGGACCAAGTCCTGCGTGACAACTATGTCTCCTACACCCCGTCCGGCAGCAATTGGATCATCAAGAGCCACACCGCCCCGGGCACCCCGGTCATCAACCTGAATCCCTATGGCCGCGTCTTCAGTTTCGCCTTCTTCTCCGCCGCAAAACCCATCGAGGTCACCACCTGCCTCGATGAAAATGACGCCGTCGCCACTGACGGAACCGGAATTTCCCTCCGTGAAGCGATCCGTGATTCCCTGCCGAATTCGACCATCTACTTCGGCCCCACCATGGCCGGCCAAACCGTCCAAATCACCAACGGGCAGTTGCTCATCGACAAGAATCTCACGCTTGATGGCTCCACCGTCGCGCGGGGCATCACACTCTCCGGCACCGACAATTCCCGCCTCTTCGAAATCGCCGCAGGCTCCACCTTCTCAGTGGATTCCCTTACCCTGCGCGATGGCCATGCCAGCGGCGACGGCGGAGCGATCCTGGTCAACGGCCACCTTATCCTCACCAACTCCACCCTCATCCACAATACCTGCTCCGGAAACGGAGGTGCCATCGCCACCGTCAATGGCGGCACAGTGTTCACCCGCAACTGCACCTTGGCCTATAACTCCGCCCCCACAGGCAACGGCGGAGCCATCTCACACAATCCCAGCCCGTCCAGCGAGTTGATCGAGTTTGATGCCGCCTTCCTCACTGTCGCCTACAACTCCGCCAACAAGGGTGGCGCGGTCCATAGCACCAACTCATTCATTTTCTACGATTCCATCGCCGCCCACAACACCGCCTCCTCCAATCCGACCTTCTTCGAGGACTTCATCGGTAATGACGAAGCCTCTGTGGATTCCGACGGCTTGGTCTTCGAGGCCGGCGACAACCCGGTGAATGATCCGCGACTCCTCCCGCTTGGTGACTACGGGGGGCTCACCCCGACGCTTCACATCGGACCCGATTCACCCGCCATCGGCACCAGTGGAGGCATCGTCTTCCGCACCTCGGATCAGCGTGGTTTTGTCCAAGGCATTGAGGACGACACCATCGGTGCCACCCTCGTCGGCGGCTATGCCGACCTCGCCACCGTCTGGGCGACCGACTACGACAATGACGGACTTTCCCTTGGCCTCGAGTTTGTCCTGGGAACCAATCCCTCCCGTGCCGACTTCGGCGATCCTCGGCGCGCCCCCATCGTTTCGCGGAATGCGGGCGGCCAGCCGACCATCATGGTTTCCCGGAGTGGCCTCCTGCTCGATACCTTGGCGACCCAGTACACCATCCTTCGTGTCCAGCGCTCCACCGACCTGCTTGAATGGCGGGAGATCTTCCGTGATGATGAGAACTTCGGAACCCTCACCCAGTCCGGCTATCAGGTCCAATATGATAACCTCACGAGGTCCTACACCATCACCGAAACCGCCGCCCCCCCTGCTCCCCGGGCCTGGTACCGGGTCGAAGCCCTGCTCATCGAGGGGGAACCTTGAGACGGAAGTACGTCGGTTGCCCGACGCCCCCCTCGCAGATCCCGGCGTGCGGAATTACCGCACCGGGCTTCTCGAGAATGCGCGCAGGTGGAACTTCGATCATGATTGGTTTCCTGTTGTCTGACTCCGGCATAGGCCTTCGGGTCGGTATTGTCCAGCGGTCCGGGGCCAGGGCTTCTCGATGATTTCTGGGGCCGGCACTTCCCAGCGCTCCCACGCGGCGCGAAGGTCGCCCACGTGAAACTTTTGCGCTTGCTGCGCCGGTTGAGCTACTTGAACACCAGTCGCCGCGCAAAGTGCGCGAACTTCCAGATGCGATCCGAGTTGCCAATGACTCCGTAGTAGTTATTGCGGAGCGTTACAGCATTCATCGAGAAATGCGCTTACGAGGGTTCTCACCAAAACCAAGAGTGATGCTTCAGAACGGATCACATAGGAACACGCTGCCTCGCTCAAGCCACGCAAGTTCAAGATGGTGCGCGGTACTGGGTTCGAACCAGTGACCCCATCGGTGTGAACGATGTGCTCTACCACTGAGCTAACCGCGCGTGCGACTCATGTCGGGGCGCAGGAATTAGGCAAATTCCGCCCCGCATGCAAGCCCGGAGTAGCGCTCTGAGCGCCATGGCTCAGAAATGAGGCTTTCCAGCCGACCGAGCTCTCAAAATTCCACCGTCTTCCCCAACTCAGCCACCTCAACATCCCCATCGTGAATCTCCCGCAGGGCATCACAAAGTGCCTCCGACCGGCTCGATTCACCATGAACCAGCCACACCTTATTCTTCGGCCCCGTGGTGGCATCGAAGTAATCCAACAACTCCGAATGATCCGCATGGCCGGAGAATGAATCCACAATTTCAACCGCCGCCTTCACCTTGAATGGCTTGCCGAAGATGTTTACCACCTCGTTCCCATCCCGAATAAATCGCCCAAGCGTGTTGTCCGCACAATAGCCGACAAAGAAAATCGTGTTCCTTGGATTCTCGATGCCGTTCTTCAAGTGATGCCTGATCCGGCCCGCTTCACACATTCCCGATGCAGAAATGATGATGCACTGCTCATGGTTCTCATTGAGCTTCTTCGATTCATTGACCGCACGGACCAATCGCAGTCCCTCGAAAACGAAGGGGTCCTTGCCCTCCCGGAAGAGAAAATTGTAAACCTCTTCGTTGAAGCATTCCGGATGAAGCCGGAAAATCTCCGTCGCGCCTACAGCTAGCGGGCTATCCACATAGACCGGAACCCTTGGCAGCTTCCCCCCCTCGTAAAGTCGGTTCAGGACGTAAAGCATCTGCTGCGTTCGCTCGACCGCAAAGGCGGGTATCAGCACCTTGCCACCCCGCTTCAAGGACCGCTCTAACACCTCAGCCACCTCATCGAGTGCACCAGTCGGAAGCTCATGCTCGCGTCCACCGTAGGTCGATTCCATCAACAGGAAATCCACATTTTTCACTGCAACGGGATCATTCAGCACTTCATTGTCACCGCGGCCCACGTCGCCCGAGAACAACAAGCGTTTCTTCTTTCCGCCATCTTCCTTGTCCTCGATTTCCAAAAGCACCTGCGCCGCCCCAAGAATGTGGCCTGCATCGAAAAAGGTCATCGTCACGCCATCGGAAATCATCATCGGCCGCTCGTATCCCGAAGTCACAAACTGCCGTAGGCAGCGTTCCGCATCTTCCTTCCGATAAAGCGGCTCCACCAGTGGCCTCCCTTCCTTTGCCAGCTTCTTGTTCAGCCACTCCGTATCGTATTCCTGAATGTGCGCGCTGTCCGCCAGCATGATCGTGCACAAATCCCGCGTCGCAAACGTCGCATGGATGTTCCCGGTGAAACCACTCTTCGTCAGGTTCGGAAGATTCCCACTGTGATCGATGTGCGCATGGGAAAGCACCACCACATCGATTTCTTGAGGATCAAAATGCGGGAAGCAGCAGTTCACCTTGTAGGCATCCTGACGCCGTCCTTGATAGAGTCCGCAGTCGAGCAGGATTTTCTTTCCGTTCACTTCCAGCAAATGCTGAGAACCAGTCGTTGTGCCGGCGGCACCACAGAATTTCAGTTTCATGGGTTATCTGAGTTGCCATCCTTGACTGATCTCCGCTCAGTGCAACCTAGAACTCTACCCCAGCGTCACTCTAATCGGAAACCCTCCAGTATCTTCTCAAACACCAGCGAGCCCCGACCGCTATCCTCAAGCTGCTTGCGGCGCTTCTCGGGCAGGATTCCCTTCCCCTTTTCCTCATACATCATCCGATCACGGAAAAAGTCCGCCGCACGATTGGTCAACGCAAACACCTTCCCAATCCGCTTTGAAACCGCAATCTCCTCCGCGTATTTCACCAGATCCGCACCATATCCACGGGCCTCGTGCGATAGCTTCACATAAAGACAAGCGACCTCTGCGGTATCCTCGGCAGGGTATTCATGCAGCGCCACGCATCCGACGACGTTATCATCGATCGTCATCACATGATAATCACCGATCTTTTCAAGGATGTCCTCGTAGTTCCGCGGCACCAATTTCGTCCGGCGCACCGAACGACCGATCATCCCTAACAGCTCCGGAATATCCTCCTCACTCAGCGGCCGGATTTCGCGATACGAGTCGGCGTGAACCATCGTCCCCACCCCTTCGTTGGAAAACAGTTCGTCCACCAGCACCCCTTGCCGCCGCCCATTCAGCACATGCACACGAGGCACCCCGCACCGACAAGCCTCAGCCGCCGACTTCAGTAAATTCCCGCCCGTCACCGATCCCGAATCCGCGAGCGACACTGCGTCCGCTGCTCTAACAGCCGGTACCGGTTCGCCATTGATTAGGATCGCCTCTTCCAAAAGCGCGATCAATTTCACCGCCGCCATGCCAATGGCAAAATTCACCACCTGGGGATCGAGCGGATCATTCGACGAAGCATCCGCCACCACCGTCTGACCTCGTGCCAAAATCGCCTGCGCCTCCTTCACCGCCTCCGGATCACCAAGCGGTCTCGAAAGCCGCGCCGCCTTGATTTCGCACTCCAGAGTCCAGTCGTAGAGATCCTTCAAATCTCCCCCGAGCACCCCAAGCACCAACTTCACGCCAACATCCTCCAGCGTCGCAAGGTCCAGCAGCGTTTCCGCCACCGCCGGTTCCGGTAAAAGTCCGGCATCTATCAGCACGACAAAGGTCTTCCCCTTGAACTGGGGGACATACTGAAGAACGGCCCTGACATCACTCTGCGCTGCCACGCCGCTCTTCTATCAGCCAATATGCCCCACGCAATGCCCATATCAGACGCGCCCGGTTCTGATACTGACCATGCGCTCCGTAGTCACTGGCAACGCTTCAAGATCCCGTTTCATCGCGACCGCTTGGTTCGGATTCGATCAGGACCATGGTCGACCGTTTCTTGATGGACAACGTGTGCTTTTCATAAAGCCATGACGATATTCCTTCCGAGGACGAACGACGGAGAAAAAAGAGGAGCATGGCTGCCTCTCAAGACCGGCGATTCCACGCCACGAGTTCATCGTAGCGGACTCCCTTTCCGCCGAAGAGATCCAGCGCGGAGCCGACGGTGACATCGACGCGGCCGCCGCTTAGCGCTTCGACAAGGCGGACATCATCCATCGATGCGGCACCGCCGGCGTAGGTGACCGGTCGACCGCCCCAAGCGCCGAGCATCTCGACAAGTCCGCGATCGATCCCGCCACAGAGCCCTTCGACATCGGCGGCATGGATGAGAAACTCGGCGCAGTGAGGGGCCAGCCGGTCGAGAGCCTCGGGCGTCAAAACCAGATCAGTGAGGGTCTGCCAGCGGTTCGTCGCGACGACCCAGCCATCGGCGGAGCGCCTGCAGGACAGGTCGATGACCAGCTTTCCCGCCCCAATTTCGCTCGAAAGCTGATTTACGCGGCTTCCGGAAAAATGAATGCCATTATCGAACAGCCAGGAAGTGACAATGACTTGCTTTGCCCCATAATCCAGCCACTGCCGAGCATTCGAAAGATCGATACCACCTCCAATCTGCAAGCCACCCGGCCAGGCCTGCAGGGCCTCCTTGGCGGCCTTTTCATTGCCGGGACCGAGCTTGATGACGTGGCCGCCTTCGAGCCGGTCCGCACGGAACTTCTCGGCGAACCAGGCGGAGCCCTGCTCCGCAACGAAGTTCTCTTTCGGTCCCGGGCCCTCATCCCGTAGCGTGCCGCCGACGATCTGCTTCACCTTCCCCGAGTGGAGATCGATGCAGGGCCGGAACTTAGTCATAGGATGACGGAAGCATTCTGGCGGCAACGGAAGTCACCGCTCCTGGGCTCACATTTCCAGAAGAAGGCGCGTCGGGTTCTCGATGCAGTCTTTGATCCGGATGAGGAAGGTCACGGCTTCCTTGCCGTCGACCAAGCGGTGATCGTAACTCAGCGCGAGATACATCATCGGACGGATTTCGACCTTACCATTCACCGCCACGGGGCGCTGCTGGATGGTGTGCATGCCAAGGATGCCACTCTGTGGCGGATTGAGGATCGGCGTGCTCAGCAAGGACCCGTAGGTGCCACCGTTTGAAATCGTGAACACTCCACCTTGCAGGTCTTCGATCTGCATTTTGCCATCGCGAGCTTTCTCGGCGTAGGCGAGGATATCCTTCTCAATCTCGGCGAAGCCTTTCTCATCGCAATCACGCAAGACTGGCACGACGAGGCCTTTCTCAGTGCCGATCGCCACGCCGACATCGTAGAAATGGTTCTCGACGATCTCATTACCATCGATCTGGGCATTCACCGCAGGCACGTCCTTGAGCGCTTGGACGACAGCCTTTACGAAGAAGGACATGAAACCGAGCTTGACGCCGTGCTTCTTGATGAAGGCATCTTGAACGTCCTTTCGAAGCCCCATCACCGCCGACATATCGGCTTCATTGAAGGTGGTGAGGATCGCCGCCGTCTGCTGGGCATTGACGAGGTGCGTCGAAATCTTGCGGCGCAGCATGCTCATCTTCCGGCGGGTCGTGCGACCTTCGCTCACGGGAGTCACCTCGACCTTTTCCTTGGAGTCCAGAAGCGCGGAGAAATCGGGTTTGATTTTCTCGGGAGCAGCCGGCTTCGGCGCAGGCGCAGGTGGTTCAGCTTTGGTAGCGGGCTTTGCAGGAGCTTTCTCCGGAGCCTTTGCCGCACCGGCGCCAACGGTAATCCGTGCAATCACGGTTCCGATCGAAACCTCTTCTCCTTCCGGCACAAGCACCTTGAGGACGCCTGACTCATCGGATTCGAGCTCGGTGGAAACCTTGTCGGTTTCGAGGGTCACGAGGACATCCCCCTTGGAAACGATGTCTCCATCCTTCTTTTGCCAAGCCGCCACATTCGCGCTGGTGATCGACTCACCGGCGGCTGGAACCTTCACATCGATTACTTTGCCTTCGGAGGAAGAAGGAGCTTCTACTGACTTCGTTTCTGAAGTTTCCGGGGCCGGAGCGGATTCGCTCTCGGCAGGCGCGGCTTCGGATTCATCGATCTCAGCAATCACGGTTCCGATCGCCACCTCCTCGCCTTCTTTGACAAGCACCTTGAGCACGCCTGCGACATCCGCGACGAGTTCGTTGGAAACCTTGTCGGTCTCGAGGGTCACGAGCACATCGCCTTTGGCGACGGTCTCACCATCTTTCTTGTGCCAGTTGGCGACGTTCGCACTGGTAATCGACTCACCGGCGGCAGGAACTTTGACTTGTGTGGGCATGGAAACGGAGTTCGGAGAATTCGGAAATAGAGAGATCAGACGGAGAAAGCGCTTTCGATCAGCGCCTTTTGTTCGCGATAATGCATGGCCTTGGAGCCTGCGGCCGGACTTGATGCCCGATCGCGGCCCGCATAGCGGACTTTTTGTCCGAGTACTCTTTCGAGCCTTGGGAAGATGTAGGACCATGCACCCATGTTGAGGGGTTCTTCCTGGCACCAGATATACTTCGCTGCGGATGGATACTGGCTAATGATCGCCTCTAGCATCTCATTATGGAACGGATAGAGCTGCTCGATCCGGATGATTGCTGAGTTCTTGATCTCATGCTCCTGACGATAGGCAACGAGATCATAATAGACCTTACCGGTGCAGAAAATGATGCGATTGACGCGCGATGGGTCATCGAAGGTCATCGAATCCGGGAGAACCTCTTGGAAGCAGGATCCTTCCGCAAACTCATCAAGACGAGAGACTGCATCAGACCTCGTCAGCAAGCTCTTCGGCGTCATGACGATCAGAGGCTTGCGGAAGTTACGCTTCTTCTGTCGACGCAAAGCATGAAAATACTGCGCCGGTGTGGTGAAGTTGCCGACGATCATGTTTTTCTCCGCGCAGAGCTGCAGGAATCGTTCCAACCTGGCGCTGGAGTGTTCCGGCCCCATGCCTTCGTAGCCATGAGGGAGGAGAAGCACGATATCACTCGGGGTCTGCCACTTCGACTCGGCCGAGGAAATGAACTGATCGATGATGACCTGGCAACCGTTCGAAAAGTCCCCGAACTGGGCTTCCCACATGGTCAGCATGTTCGGAGCTCCGAGCGAGTACCCGTAGTCGAATCCAAGCACTGCGAACTCAGAGAGAAGTGAGTTGTAGACGCAGAATTTCGCCTGATTTTTATCGAGGTTCTGAAGCGGAATGTAACGATCGCGAGTCTCCGAGTCGTAGAAGACGGCGTGGCGTTGAGAGAAGGTTCCACGGCGGCAGTCTTGCCCGGAAAGGCGCACTTGATTTCCCTCAAGAAGCAGCGAGCCAAAAGCGAGTGATTCGGCGAATGCCCAGTCAATCGGCCCGCCCTTTTCGAGAGCCTCGATTCTTCTTGGAACGAAGCGCTTAGCCAAAGTCGGGTGAAGGTGAAATCCATCAGGAACCGTCGTCAGCACTTTCCCCACCCGCTGGATCACCTCTTTCGAGATCCCTGTGGGGACTGGCGCGTGGTTGTAGGATTCCTGGGCAACAGCCGTCGAACCACTGAAGACCGTTCGATCACCGGAAGCCTCATACTCGAGCATCTTCTTGTAACCATCTTCCAGACGGCCCCAAATCTCCTTCTCGAGTTCCTCCGCCTCGGTCGCCGACATGACGCCTTGCTCGACGAGTTTCTTTTTGTAGATCTGACCGACCGTATCGCGGCCTTCGAGCTGCCGATAAATGTGTGGCTGAGTGAAGGCCGCCTGATCGGTCTCGTTGTGGCCCTGACGACGGTAGCAATACATGTCGATGACGATGTCCCGTCCGAACTTCTGGCGGAACTCGAGGGCGAACATGCCTGCCCAGTAAAGTTCCATCGGCTCTTCGCCATTCACGTGAAGAATTGGGGCCTCGATCATCTTCGCCACATCCGTCGCGTAGGACGACGACCGGGCATCGGCCGGCATGGTCGTGAAACCGATCTGATTGTTGACGATAATGTGGATCGTGCCGCCCGTGCGGTATCCCGGGAGCTGCGAAAGGTTGAGCAATTCAGCGACAGAGCCCTGACCAGCAAACGCAGCATCCCCGTGCATCAAGATCGGAAGCACGCGCTTGCGATCGGTGGTGGCACCATCATCGCCAATCAGGCGCTGGCGTGCCCGGGCTTTCCCCTCGACCACCGAGTTCACGGCTTCCAAGTGACTAGGGTTGGCGGCGAGGCTCACTCGAACATCTCCATCCTCAAGCTTGCGGACGCCAGTATAACCTAGGTGGTACTTCACGTCGCCATCTCCTGCCACGAGGTCGGGCACATAGTTGGGTGTGAATTCGAAAAGAATCGTCGGCAGCGACTTTGCCAGGAAGTTGGCCAGCACGTTCAGGCGGCCACGGTGGGACATTCCCATTTCGATTTCCAGCACGCCTTCGCGTGGGCAAGCATTGAGGATCGAATTCAGGATGACCATCGCCCCCTCACCTCCTTCGAGTGAGAAACGCTTTTCACCGAGGAATTTCTTACCGATGAAGCTCTCAAATGCTTCCGCCTCAAGCAGCCATGCCAGTGACTTATATTGGCGGTTTGGGGGATCTAGCTCACGCAGCGCATGACGCTCGATTCGCTCACGGACCCAGTGACGCACCGTCGTATTGTGAATGTGCATGAACTCGAAGCCGATCGGCCCCGAGTAAGTGACGGAAAGCGCCGTGAACATATCGCGGAGCTTCATTTTTGCACCATCACGGAAAAAGGGATTGGAAGCCTCGCGATCGAGATCGGCCTCATTGAAGCCGAACTGCTTGAAGGCAAGGCGAGGATTACTCTCCGGTTCACCAATCGGATTGATGTCCGCCTGAGTGTGACCGAGGGTCCGGTAGTTGTAGACCAAGCTGACGACCTTGCCGTAGAAGGCGAGATCACCATCCGCCACCGGGGCCGTTGCAGGAGCACTCGATGGCGCAGCATTGCCACGTGGCCTCAGCTGGGCACAACCGAGTTCGAAGCCCTCGAAGAACGCCCCCCATGTTCCGTCCACGGAGCTGGGGTCTTCGCTCCATTGAGCATACTTTTCTTCGAGAATGTCCGCATTGAGGCGGGCCGAAACCGACGATTTCATGAGCGATTGATACAAATATAGCACCGGAGGAAGGAAAATTTCCCGCTTGGCCCCCGGCGCACAGCGCTTAGGTAAGAGCAGCGCCGCGAAGCGTCAATCGCACAAGCATCCTTTTTGCCGGAAAACCATTCAAACTGATGATCGAAATCCAAAACCTCACCAAGCGTTTCGCCCGCCACACCGCCGTTCGGGATCTTAGCTTTAGCGTCAAACAGGGTGAGATTGTCGGGTTCCTCGGCCCGAATGGTGCAGGCAAGACCACCACTCTGCGGATGCTAACAGGTTATCTGCCTCCTTCGTCCGGCAGCATCGAAGTGGGAGGCTGTGATGTATTTCGCGATTCGATCGGAGCTCGCCGCAAAATCGGCTACATGCCTGAGAACGTCCCACTCTACGACGACATGCGCGTCCGTGAGTATCTGAAGTTCCGCGCCCGGCTCAAGGGGCTCTCGAATCGGGATGCCCGCCGCAGAGTCAGCGAAGTCATCGAAACCTGCGGACTCGATAGTGTCCGCAGGAAAATGATCAAGGTCCTTTCCAAAGGCTACCGCCAACGCGTCGGCCTGGCCGATGCCCTTGTCCACTCTCCCGAGCTCCTGATTCTCGACGAACCGACCAACGGCCTCGACCCGAATCAGATCCGCCAGATTCGTGAACTCATCAAGCGACTCGGTGAGAATCACACCATCCTTCTTTCCACTCACATTCTCAGTGAAGTCGAAATGACCTGCGACCGCGTGATCATCATCGACAATGGACAGATCAAAGCCGAGGACACGCCGCAGAATCTGGTCGCAGGCATGCGTGCTGCTGGCAAAGTGGTGGCGGAAATCATGGGAGACCAAGAGGTCGTCGGTGGTGCTCTTTCGCGGCTCGACCACGTCAAGCGCGTCACCCATGAGCCGCTTCCTGAGGACTGGTTTCAATTCGACATCCTCGTCGAGTCCGGGACCGACGCGCGGGAACGCATCTACGAGCTCATCGCCCAGAATGGCTGGCCCATGCGCAGCCTGTTCCGCCGGGAGGCAACGCTTGAGGACGTCTTTGTCGAATTGACCCGAAGGGACTGAAATCAATCGTCGAATCTGAAATCGGTCTGGCGCTTCTTCTTGAAGCGGGTTCTCCCCTCATTAGCACGGCGAAGCGGCTCGAACACCGAGTCCATGCCCCACCCCTTGATCGTCGTCCTAAAGCCAGCACCCATGAACTGGCCAATCGGCGGGGTAGTCAGTCAGGCAACCTGGGCTGCGGTCCGTCGCTCGGAGGCGGCCTTCGCTAACCGATTCGTGACCGGGGTCCTGATAGTCGATTAGCGTTTCGTCAATCTCGAGTTCGCTGGCCTGGGGGATTTCCATTTTGATGGCCTGGTTGATGGGGCCGAGGTGGCGGGGGGCCAGGTGTTGCGTGAGGCGGTGCCGTCAGAGTCGAGGAGCTTGATCCGGCGGCGACGCTTGTTGGTGAAAAGGAAATGGGCGTCGCGTGCGATAACGGTGTGGAGCTGATCCGAGTCAACGTCCAAGCCAACTGACACCTTCAAGCGGAACCTAATTCAGCCAGTCACCTGAAGTAACAAGCCTCAAGCCCTCTGTCTCGCCCTTCCATTCCCACATCCAAGCATGTTCACCCCTTAAACCAGAGGGGTCAAAACAGCACTCTTCGACCGAAAAGCGAATCCTCCGGTACTCATCTCCTTCAGACTCACCCTGTCGAAGGCCTTCAAAAGCATCCAACTCATGGAGCTTACGCTCATGAATACGCCAGAACTCGCCTGCAACCCAATCAGCCTGATCATCGAGCACCAGCCCCGGATACCAATCAACCCGATAAAGCCGCCCCCTCACGAGACCCTTCCTAACAAACTCCGCCCCCTCCATCCGGAAGGCATTCGACGCGCCGCGTCTCAGCGTTCCGTAAACAAAAACCAGATGACTCTCGTCAGACATTCAATTCATCCCTGATCCCCAAGCCTCCGAGAACTTTGCTTCCTGGGCGACTTGGCGTTTCAATCATTCTTTGCTCTACCCTCGATACCCAATCTCGTTATCGAGGAAGTTCCGCAGATCATCCATCCCTTCCCCGCCCTCAGCAGAAACAGGAATCACTTTGATCTTCGGGAAGCGTTGCTCAAACATTTTCAAGTTCTCCTCCGCGCCCTCCACGTCCATCTTGTTGGCAATCACCATCCAAGGGAAGTTCGCCAGCTCCTCGTCATACTCCTTGATCTCCTTGCGCAAAACCTGGAGATCCGAAATCGGATCGCGACCTTCACTGCCCGCGATGTCCACCACGAAGAGCAGCATCCGGCAACGTGTGATGTGGCGCAGGAATTCGTGACCAAGACCACGGTTCTCATGCGCGCCCTCGATCAAACCCGGAATATCTGCCAAAGTGCAGCGTCGATAACCAGGAAACTCCACCACACCGACCACCGGCTGCAGCGTCGTGAACGGATAGTTCGCCACCTTCGGCTTCGCCTCGGAGAGCTTCCCGATCAGCGTCGACTTGCCCGCATTCGGGAAGCCCACCAAACCCGCATCGGCAATCCGGCGCAGTTCCAAATAGTAAACTCCAACTTCACCATCCGTCCCCGGCGTGCACTCGGTCGGCGTCTGGTGAGTCGCGGTCTTGAAATGCACATTGCCCTTGCCGCCGATACCACCCTCGCAAATTCGAAACTCCTGACCCTCTTCGGTCAGGTCAATCACCGGTTCAAGATCGATGCCTTCTTCACTGCGCTCGAGCTCGACCGCCTCCTGCATTGACGAAGCATTCGAGCGATACACCACCGTCCCAGGAGGAACCTTGCCGATGATCGTTTTCCCACTCTTGCCGGTCTTCTTGTGCTTGCCGCCCGGATTCCCGTTTGGCGCGATGAGTTTCGGATCGAAATGATACTGGCGCAGGTGATCCGTCGAAGAGTCCACTTTCAGGATCACGTGACCACCATTCCCGCCATCGCCTCCATCCGGTCCGCCGCGAGGGACAAACTTCTCACGACGGAATGAAACGTGACCGTCTCCCCCGTCGCCTGCTTTGGCGAAAATCCTGATATGATCGATGAACATGCTTGCTGCGCGATATGCTGCCTGCCGCCTTTGAGCTTTACAATCCTTCCCGTCCAGTGATTTCAAATAGAAACGCCTGCCCCACCCCGAAGATCTCCTTTCCCGCCGCCAATTCGGGGCTACCTTTGTTGCAGACATGTCCGATTCGCAGATCAAGCTCGAAGGCACCCTGATCCTTGCCGATCCCTCGCTCCGCGATGGTTTCTTCAATCGATCCGTGATCCTGCTCGCCAGTCACTCCGCTGACGAAGGTGCTCTCGGCCTGATCCTCAATCACCCCACCGGCCACAAGGTTGGCCATTTCCTCAAAGACGAAGCCTTCGCCCACCTCGCCGAAATCCCCGTGCACATCGGTGGCCCCGTCGCCAAGGAGCAGCTGAGCTTTTCCGCCTTATGGTGGAGCCCCCACGACGGCCTCCACTGGCAACTCCGCCTGCCCGCCCACGAAGCCATCGAGCGCTCGAAGCAACCCGGCATCATCGTCCGCGCCTTTGTCGGCTACTCTGGCTGGACCGCCGGGCAGCTCGAAACCGAGTTGCGCCGCGATTCATGGATCACCGCTCGGCCGGACCCCTCACTTCTAGGAAAGGAGCACAACGAACAGCTCTGGGCGGAAATCCTCAGAGAGATGTCCCCCTACCACCGCATCCTCGCCGAGGTCCCCGAGCGCCCCGAGATGAACTAACCCGGGCACTCAAACCACATTCTCCACCCGATTCACCCGAGGCCTCTCCCCTTCGATCAATACCACCTCGATTACATCGTATCGCCACGGAATCTCCCGCGTCCCCAGAAGTCGCAACCACTCATTCGCCCCCCGCCGGATCAACTTCCGCTTCGCCCGATTTACCGCATCCAACGGCCGCCCAAAGTCCGTCGAGGTCCGCGTTTTGACCTCCGTGAAAAGCAACAAGTCACCCTCCCGCGCCACAATATCCACCTCACCTCCCTGCGGCGCCCTGAAATTGTTATAGAGCACCTTCGCCCCTTTCGAGCGCAGCCACATCCGCGCGATCTTTTCGCCACGCCGTCCAATTTCAGCCGGCGTCAACCTCTCACCGTCACGCCCCTTTAAACAGCAGCGTGCATTGAGCGACGGGCTGAAACGAGCGACGATGAATGCCACAGGGGCCATGACGGCGGAGCGCTTCAAGATGCTGCTTCGTACCATATCCCTTGTGCCGCTCAAAGCCGTATTCCGGGAACTCCCGCGCATATTCCAACATCCTGCGATCCCGCGAGACCTTGGCGATGATGCTCGCCGCCGCGATCGAAAGCGAAAGTCCGTCACCTCTCACCACCCCATCATGGGACCACGGAAATTCCGGAACCGCCAAGCCATCGATCAAGCAGTGATCAACCTTTCCCTTCAGCCCCTTCACCGCCCGAGACATCGCCGCATGAGTCGCCCGAAGGATGTTGATCCGGTCAATTTCTTCCGGCTCGGCATACGACAACGACCATTCAAGACCGGGCATGGACACCAGTTCCTCATACAGCCGCTCACGCTTTTTCTCGCTGATCTTCTTCGAGTCATCGAGCCCGGGACACGAGAACCCCTCCGGCAGCACCACCGCTGCCGCCGACACCGGCCCCGCAAGCGGACCACGACCGGCCTCATCCACTCCCGCGATCACTTGGTAACCACGCGCGTGACATTCAATTTCAAGAGAAAGATCGGGCATTGCATCATATCGGTTTCGACATCTCGGGGCAATAGAGGATCCGCCCCCCGGCATCGAGGACGATTGGAAACCTGATGACGATCACCAAAAAAGGAGGCTCCTCCCGGAACCCCCTCTCAAGAGAATCTCCATTTCAGCGGGACGAGCTCAGAACTGCCGGAAGCGATCGACCATTTGCATCTGGCTGTTCGACTTGGTGGCGAAAATCTGAGTCGCATAGACCATCCCATCGCCCGCCACAAAAACGCCGATGCCTGTCGCATCCCAGTCCTGTCTCAGATTATAATGATGTCTCTTGGAACTCGTCCACGCATTGGTCAATTGGCTGGCGATGTTCCCTCGGATGACTCCACCAGCAACGTTTTCAGCGATCGAAGCCATGCCGAATTGCCGCTGGGCGAGCAAGGCACGTTCCTCGAAACCATAGTGAGAGATATTTTCGGAGCCCAAGGTGAATTTGCCCCGGTTCTTGGCCATAAATCGGCAGTGATCCATGGCAAGTCTGTCAAGAGCCGCATGACGGCGAATCGGAGCCTTGCCGATCGACTGGCGATACTGATTGAGCGAGCGATCCAAGTTCTTAACGACGGACGACTGGCTCGTAGACGCACCCGTGGACATCGGGACGCTAGCGGTGTCGAGACTCGACGAACACGATGCAAAAAACACCGTGCACACAGCTACGACCCCGCAGGACAGACTGGTTGCTTTCATGGTTGTGGGACATATTTATCGGGGGGGCCGAGGCAGACAGACTAACTTTACACCCCCTCAAAGTAAACATAATTTCATCATCTCCTGTAATCAGCTATCCCAGACTTGTGGCCGCGCAAGTTTTTCCTGGTCCATATTTTCCTGTCAGGGGCACAGCAGGCGGTCCCACTAATGACCACCCGGTGCTTACGATCGGAAGTAAATCGCGCAAGCCTCGTAATTCCGCGTATGCTTATCGACCAAACTTCGCTCTCGAAGCTCATTTACCCGGGTCCGGTGGCAGCTGTAGTCCGTCATCTTCGCCCAGGTTAAGCACCCCAGCCACCACTTCGACGAACTCCTCTGTCGAGCGACTCAGTCCATGCATGACCAAGCTGTCCTTAAGCACTAACTTGGGCATCTTCGACGTCTTGGAGACGAGCCACCTCGCAAGCGCCAGGATGATCATCCATCCCTTCGCTCATTCCGGGATGGCACGCACGACAGGAACAAAAACTTTTCACAGCGAAAGCCTGGAGGCTCGTGAACCAGAGTGCGGCTCCGATCAGTAATAGCCCCATGACGAACCGCGCTTCATGATTAGCCGATCAAATCACCGATCGAGCCAAAGTCGGGCGTGAACAACCTCTTATACATCCGAGCGGCATAGCCATCGGTCATACCCGCAAGAAAGTCACAAACCAAACGAGCCCGTTCCCACTCACTCGTCGCCTTCCCGATTTCCATCGCGGCATCCTCTGGGAGCAGTTGAAAATACTGCCCGTCGATCGAGTTCCCTTTTACGTAGCGCTCCTCCAGCACATTCCACAGGCCGCGCAGGAGATAGCTCCCCTTGTGTTCCAGTTGCTTCAGTTGCGGAGAGAGGAACACCACTTCGAAAGCAAGCTTTTTGAAGATTTCGGACTCAGCCTTCACCTTGGGATCAATCAAAAGCCGGAACTTATAGCGATTGCTTTCGCTGCTCAGGAAATTCACATCTGACTCCAACTGGCAGGCACGGATGTATTTCCCGATCCGACTTCCCACGAAAGGATCAACGCTCTGCCTTCTTATGGCCGCAATAAAACTCCCCAATGGCGTCCCGTCTTCACAGGAAATGCCATCCTTTTCAGCCCATCGCTCGACGCGTTCGATCGTCAGAAAACCCGCACGCACACTATCGGAGAGATCGTTCAACGAGTAAGCCGTATCGTCCGCCCAATCCATGATCTGACATTCGATCGACTTGAAGGCATCGCGCGCTTTTCCGGGCCCATACTCGGAAGGAAAGTCGTGACCCGCCATCGCCCAGTCCAGCCACTGATTCTGAAAATCGTAGAGGAAATGATTCTCGGGAACTTCCTTTTCGACGAATTTCTTCTCGCTCCACAGCGATTTGTATTTCAGCACCGCATCGAGGAATGCCCGGGTCGGATCCATGCCCGTGCCCTTCACGGAAAAGATCCGCTCGGTGAGAAGTCGCAGCGTCTGTGCGTTCCCCTCAAACCCACCCCATCCGACGGTTAGATGATTGAGAGTCCGCTCACCCGCATGACCAAATGGCGGATGACCAAGGTCGTGCGAGAGACAGGCGGCCTCGACCAAGTCAGGGTCGATAAAAAAATCTTCGGCCAGGGGAGCACCCCGTGACTTCAGCCAATGGCAGATCGAGCGACCAATCTGCGCCACTTCCAGTGAATGCGTCAGACGGGTTCGATAAAAGTCATACTCCCCGCTCCAGAAGACCTGAGTCTTGTTTTGGAGCCTCCGAAATGCCGGCGTGTGCAGCACTCGATCGCGATCCACCTGAAACGGCGTTCGGAAATCTCCGTCGCTTCCCTTTCCCGAGCGCCGCTCGGTATCGAACTGTCCGTAAAACCGATTCATCATCGCCCCTCTTGCTTAGCCCGGACCGGGTCGAGCGAGCAAAAGAATTCGGGAACGAGATCAGACGCGCGACTTGTTGAGCCGCCCCCCTCAAAAGCCTCAGCTTTTTTCCTCCACGCCTGATCACGGAGGCATGAAACTCGGAGCCCTCTCCAATTTCCTGAGTTTTTTCCATAGCCGGGCACCCGGTCTGCATTAGAAATGTTCCGCACATGCCCGACTCCCTCTTCCTCGCCACAGCGGCCGGCAACGCCATGTCACCGCTTGTCTACCTCACGCTGATTCTTGCGTTAGGAGTGTTGGCCCAGTGGCTTGCTTGGAAGTTAAGGCTACCATCGATTCTCCTCCTCCTCGCCTTCGGCTTCACCCTCGGTCAATGGACCGGCGTCCGCATCGATGACTTCCTCGCCGCAGGAAACGGCCACTCCAGCCCGCTGCTCTCAGCGGTCGGCCTGTTCGTCGCCATCATTCTCTTCGAAGGAGGCCTCACCCTCAAGTTCAATGAACTCCGGGTCTCCGGTCTCCCCATCCTCCGACTCTGCACCATCGCCGTCGCGATCTCCATGGCGGCCACCACCTTCTTCATGTGGAAGATGCTCGGCTATGACCTCAGACTCGCAGCACTCACAGGTGCCATTCTAACCGTCACCGGGCCGACCGTCATTGCCCCGCTCCTCCGCCACGTCAATCCAACCCGCAAGATGGCCTCGATCGTCAAATGGGAGGGTATCGTCGTCGACCCCATCGGCGCGGTCCTCGCCGTCCTGATTTTCAAAGCCGCACTCTCCGCCGATATGGATGCCGCTTGGGCAGCCTCTGGAATCGCGATTGGGAAAATGCTGCTCGTCGGAGTCCTCGGAGGCTTCCTGCTCGGCAAACTCATCGAGTGGCTCCTCCGCCACCACCTGATTCCCGACTACCTTCAGCCCGTCTTCCTTCTCGCCGTCGTCGCCGTCGCCTTCACCAGCTCCAATCAGATCGAAAAGGAAGCAGGCCTCGTCACCGTCACCGTCCTCGGCATCGTGCTCGCCAACCAGCGCTCCGTCTCGGTCAGGCACATTCTTGAGTTTAAGGAGAACCTCCGCACCCTCATCATTTCGTCGCTCTTCATCGTTCTATCCGGCCGCATCGGGCTGGAGGACTTGCACAACTCCCTCGGCAATGGAATCGCACTCCTCGGTTTCCTGATCCTCATCGGCAGGCCTCTATCAGTCTTCGGATCGCTTGCGGGATCAGACCACACGACCCGCAAAGAGCAGGTCTTTCTCGCCTTCCTCGCTCCGCGAGGCATCGTCGCCGCCGCCGTGACATCCATCTTCGCCCTCGAGTTTGAAGCGGCGGCGGCAAGCGGTGACCATTTCGGAAATCAAGCAGAGGCCATTGCAAAGCAGTCGAACGAACTCGTGGCCCTGATCTTCCTCGTCATTATCGGCACCGTCGCTGTCTACGGCCTAGCCGCCTCGCCACTCGCCCGTTGCCTCGGTCTCGCCTCGAAAAACTCCACCGGTATTCTCTTCGCTGGGGCCGATGCATGGGCCCGCCTCGCCGCCAAAACCCTCCACGACGATGGCCATCGCGTGATGCTACTCGACACCAACTACACGAATATCTCCAACGCAAAGATGCTCGGTCTCGATGCCCACCGAGCCAATATCCTATCCGAATTCGCGGAAGAGGAACTCGACTTCAACGGCCTCGGTTCCCTCATCGCCGGAACGCCCAACGACGAGGTTAACTCGATCGCCTCCCAGCGTTTCATTCACCAATTCGGCCGAGCTGGGGTCTGGCAAATCGCCAGCCTTGACCGAGATCAGTATCACAAGAACGCCGCCGCCTCTGAACTCCGCTCGCAGACCTGTTTTAGCGGAGCGCCGAGTCACTCAGTCCTTCAGCGCCTTGTCGCTGAAGGAGCCGTCGTGAAAAAATCGAATATCACCGACGTCTTTACCCTCGAAGACTTCCATCTGACCTATAAAGACCAGTCACCCATCATTCTATTTCTCTCCGATGAAACCAAGGGGCTAAGACCCGCCCCTGCAAACATTGAAAAAGTCGCTCGGGGAACAACGCTCTACGCATTGATCTCAGGAGCCGGGAGAGCCGGTGAAACACCGCAAGAAAACGCCTAGTATACTTCGACTTATGCTCCACTCACTGAAACGTCTATTCTTCTGGCTCTCCGGTGCAGGAACCGAAACGCTCGAACAGTGCCCGAACTGGGAGCAGAGAAAATACGTCGCTTTCGGGGCCACCGTCCTCGTCCCCTGCGCCTTTGCGTTCATCGCCTGCGCCTACGCGCTCTCCACACTGTCCAGCGACCCCCGGATCATCTACACCGTGGCCACCGTCTGGTCGCTGATCATCCTGACCATCGACCGAGCCCTCCTCGCCGGCTACCGCCCCTTCCAATCCTGGTGGCGCAAGCTCTCGCAATTCGCCCTGCGTCTCTGCGTCGCCATCCTGATGGGCCTGACCATCGCCCACCCCCTCGTCCTTCTGCTATTCCGCGCTACCATCAGCTCCGTCATCGAGGAAGACCGCGCCAAGGAAATCGAGGAAGTTCGAGCCGAATTCTCCATCACCAAGGATCGCGCCGGCAAGGAAATCGATAACCTGGAAAATGCCGTCGCAGGCCTCCGCGAAAAATGGAGCGAGTCCTTCCAAGCCAAGTTCATCATCCAGGAGCGCGAGGATGCCGACTCCGCCATCCCGGGCCTCACCGTCGAGCAACAAAAGGAACTCGATAACTCCATTGCCGACGCCACCGCTCCCTTCACCGAACGCCTCAAAATCGTTCAGGGACAATACGACGAGCTTTCCCCGAAATACACTACCCTCCAGACCGAACTCGGCTTTTGGCAGAGCGAGTATGAAAAGGAACTCAACGGCCAACGCTCCGGCCTCGTCGGCGAAGGCCCCCGCGCCCGCTCGATCAAAGCCGACCAACTCGAACCCCGCCGCACCGAAGCCCAGCGCATCGGAGGACTCCTCGAACACCTGACTTCAGAAAAGACCGTTCTTCAATCTCAGGTTCGCGCCGCCGAGCAATCCACCGTCGCCGCTTTCGAGACCAAACTTGCCGAGATTGAACTCGCCAACAAAGCCGAGTCGGAACGAGTCAACGCCCTCAAACGCCAAGTCGAAGAGGATCAGGCCGAAGCCTTCGTCACCCAGCAGAACGGACTGCGCGAAACCATCAAACTTCAGATCGATACCCGGCTCGAAGAACTCAAACGCGCCCAGACCGACCTCGCGGCCATCGCCACGGAAGAACGCACCCGCATCACCAACCTCCAGAACGAACCCCGCAAGGACATCCTCACGCAAACGCTCGCCCTTCACCGCCTCTTCGAGAACGGCGCCGAAGGCGGCAAGTTCGCCTTCTACACCTACATCGTTCTCACCGCCCTCTTCATGCTCGTGGACACCATCCCGCTGGTCGTCAAATTCTTCACCAAGTCCGGTCCCTACGACAGGCTGCTGGACCGCGATGAAATCGCCTTCGAATCCGATCACCACGCTTTCCGCACGAGCAATCGCCGCTACATGGATCAACTCGCCGGCGGCAACCTGATCGCCGTCACCCGCAACAAACATCTCGAACACGCCCTCGTCGACGGCGTCGAGCACTCACGCGCCGCTCGCGAATTCCTCGATTCCATGATCGAAATGGAAAAAGCCTTCGAAGAGAAAATGCGCTTCGAACAAGAAGCCGCCGCCCACGCCGGCCCCGAGCGCCTGATCGCCCTCGAAGCGATGAAGAAGTCCTTCTACGACGACCTCCACCGCCGCATGGAAGTCTTCTTCACCAGCCAGCACGCGTGAGCAGCAACTACACCTCCCTTGAAGCCGAGCTTCATGACGTCTTCTGGTCGAGTGAGGAATCCCCGGAATTCGAGTGGCTCGATTCTCTCCTCAAAAACCACCCAGGACTCGCGCTGGAAATCGGCTGCGGCTCAGGACGTCTGCTCCTTCCGCTCATCAAAAACGGCCACACCATCGAGGGTCTCGAAAGCTCAAACGAGATGCTCGAACTGTGTCGCTCGTCCGCCGCACAGGAAAACCTATCTCCCATTCTCCACCTCGGAGACATGACGACCTTCGCTTCCGAGAAAACCTATCACTGCGTCGTCGTCCCCGCCTTCACCTTCCAACTTTCGGAGGATCCCATGGCCACCTTGAAGAACTTCAAAAAGCTCCTCATCCCCGGCGGTCTTCTCTACCTCAGCGTCTTCATCCCCTTCGCCGAAATCGACGGTGAACTCCCCGAAAACGAATGGTATCCCGATCACGACCTCGATCTCCCCGACGGCAAACGCGCCAGCATCCAGACGCGCCATCAGATCGATCGTAAAAAACGCATCCTCAAACGAGAGCACCACTACCGGCTATCAGACGGCGACATCACTCGCGAACATCACTCTGAACAAAGCATCCGCTGGTTCACCGCCCACCAACTTGCCAAGCTCATCGCCGACGCCGGTCTCATCGTCGAAACCGCCGTGGCGGATTTCGATGACCAGCAACCCGTCGACGAAAACTCTCAAATCATCACGCTCGTCGCGAGAAAGAACCGCGGCACCTCACCAAGCTCCAAGTCCTGAGAAGATCAGCCCTTCTCCGATCCTGCCTCTTCGCCAGCCACCGCAGCAGGCTCCAGCTTGCGGAAATGGATCTGACCCACACGACGCCCGTCCGTGCTGGTGACCTTCGCCTCCCAGCCGTTAATCTCAAGGGTCTCGCCCACTTCCGGGAAACGACCAAGTTGCTGCGTGATGTAACCACCAATCGTCGTCACCTCACCGCTATCCAGCTCAAGAGCCTCTTCGACATCCGAAAGATCATTCAGAGTCAGTGATCCCTCGATGACGAATTCCTCTTCATTGATCCGCACAAACTCAGGCCGCTCGTTGTCGAACTCGTCCTGAATGTCGCCGACGATTTCCTCAATCACGTTGTCGAGGAACACGATGCCCACCGGCGTGCCGAATTCATCCACCGCCACGGCCAAGTGCGCCCGCTCCTTGAGGAAAAACTTGAGAAGCGTATCAAGCGGCATGGTGTCAGGCACCAACTTCAGCTCGCGTTTGATCCTCATCAGGTCGGGATCGGGCTCGCCGACGATCTTGAGCACGTCCTTGATGTGAATCAGCCCGATATGATTGTCGAGGTGCCCCCCCTTCACCAGCGGGAAGCGCGTATGCTTCGTACGCCGCGCCATTTCCAGCGACTTCTCGAAATCCTCATCGACATCGAGCACAATGACATCTTGTCGTGGCGTCATCACGTCGCGCACCCAAAGCTCGTTCAGCTCAAGTGCATTGATCGCGATCTCACGCTCGGTATCCGTCACCTCCATCGCGTCACCACTTTCGGTCACCAACAACGCAAGTTCGGCCGCAGAATGGACATGCTCACCTTCCGAGATCGGATCGATCCGGAAAATCTTCTTCAACAGGAAATTCGCCGTGCCGTTCAGCACCCGGATCGCCCAGTGGAAAGAGCGGAAAAAAAGATGAAGCGGACCCGCAAGCAACAAGGTCGTCGCCACCGCCTTGCGAATCGCGATCGACTTCGGCAGCAACTCACCAATCACCACGTGTAGGAAGGTGAATGAGGCAATCGCCAACGCGAACGAAATCCAGCGCACCGGCTCAAAAGAAGCACCAAAAAACTCCACCGTTTCCGGCATGCCGACCATGAAAAGCAATGGCGATACCAGCGCTTGAACAAATGGCTCGCCTAAGAAACCCAGGGCGAGCGATGCAATCGTAATACCAAGTTGATTGGCAGAAAGGTAACCATCGAGGTTTTCCACCACTCTCGTAGCCTTCTTGGTGCTGCCTGGGTGCTCCTTCTCGTAAGTCTCGATCTGGCTCGGACGGACCTTCACAATGGCAAACTCCGAGGCCACAAAGAAGGCATTGAGCAGAAGAAAGAAACCGATGCCTGCCAGATAAAGCAGGCAGAGACCAAGACTCGGCAACTCATGCGCCAACTCTCCACCTCCGGAGGCAAGAAACCCTATGTCTAGAAACACGCTCATTCGACGTTCACAGCTTTTCGTAAACGCCCTTGTCCCGTCGTTCCATGACAGTAAAGCCCGCCTTCTTCGCATCACTCACCGAGAGCGGCTTCAGAATTTTCGGCGTGTTGATCCGCGAGATCACCTTGCGGACCGGGTTACGACAGGTCAGGCACTTTTCAAGGGGTGCCCGGTCAATGGGACGCCTGAGTTCAAAACCCCGGCTGCAAATTCGACACGATCGCTCAGGATCGTCCGGTTGCTCAGAAATGTATTCGTAGATTGGCATTACTCGACGGGAGGACGAGCAGTTACCGCCTCCCGTCAAACTAAGCAGAAATCAGACCGGATTACCAGCTCGACTTGGTGACGCCCGGCAACATGCCGTGCGAAGCCAGCTCGCGGAAGCTGATACGGGAAAGACGAAAACGGCGAATGAACGCACGACGACGACCTGAGTGCTCGCAGCGGTTGACCAAGCGAGTTGGACTCGCATCGCGAGGAAGCATGGTGAGTCCAATATAATCCTTCTCCGCCTTCAGTTTGTGGCGAAGGTCAGCGTACTTAGCGACAGTGCGCTTCTTACGTTCGTTGCGTGCAATCCAGCTTGATTTAGCCATAGTTCGGGGCGCGGGAGATAGCCCACACGCAGAGCGATGCAAGCCCAAACTAGCTTTTTCTCCAGTTATTTCCGATGCCCCGAAACTCCATTTGTCTTATGAACCATCCACCCTCTCAACAATCCCCCTTGAGCACGGGCCTTATCTACTCTTGTATCCGCCTCAATGCTCCGGCGCACGATTCTCCGCTTCATTGCCTTCTCCTCCTTTGCAATCGCCATTTCCTCCTGCGGAGGTGGCGAACCTGAGCCTTATCGCAACGGGCAACTCCCCCAACCCATTGACAACACGCCCGTCCGGGTCGGGACGATCCCGAAAGTCGCTCCGCCCCAGGTCTTTGGAGAAAGCGCCATCGTCATCGACGCCGACTCCGGTCGAGTGCTCTATGCCAAAAACGCCGACTCGGTACGACCCGTCGCTTCAACTCAGAAGCTCGTCACCGCCCTAGCCGTAATCAGTGCCGGCAACATCAACAAACCGGTCACCATCCAGGCAAGCGACACCCAATGCGAGCCCACCAAGCTCTACCTTCGCTCCGGTGAAACCTACAGCCGCACCGATCTGATGCGCGCCCTGATTGTGAAAAGCGGCAACGACGTCGCGCGAGCCCTCGCGCGCGATGTCGGTGGCTCCCAAGAAGGATTCGCCGCCATGATGAACCGCAAAGCGGCATCACTCGGCATGCGCCACTCCCATTTCATCAACCCCAACGGCCTCCCCGCCGAAGGCCAGTATTCCACCGCCCGCGACATCGCCATTGCCGCCCGCGCCGCCTATCAGGTTCCGCTGATTCGCTCATGGACTCGCATCAAGTCCTACACTTTCCAATATTCCGATGGTCGCACCAAGCGCCTCGAAAACACCAACCGCCTTCTCAAGAGCGTCCCTTATTGCGACGGCATGAAAACCGGCACCACCAACGCCGCCGGTCGCTGCTTGGTCTCCAGCGGCACCCTCAACGGTCGCTCCGCGATTGTCGTCGTCCTGAAGAGCAACTCGGCTCACATCTGGAACGACTCCGAAAAGCTCCTCCGCTGGGCGCTTGAACGGGAAGCCGCCGAGTAAAACGCCACTCGCTGGGCCTAACAACACAAGCCACCAACCGCGCATGCCCAGCCCCAAGCAACAACTCCAGCAACTCACCGAAGCCGGGCTGCTCCGCACCCTGCGCCCACTTGACTCCCCATCCGGCCCGCAAGTCATACGCGATGGCCGCCTGCTGTGGAATTTTGCATCGAACGATTACCTCGGTCTCGCCACCGACCCACGGCTCGTCGCCGCCTTCCAGCAAGGCCTCACCCTCTACGGCGCAGGCGCCGCCGCCTCCCGACTCATCACCGGCACCCTTCCCCCGCACGATCTTTTCGAACAAAAGCTCGCCGCTGCCAAAAAGACGGAGTCCGCGCTGCTCTTCTCCTCTGGCTTTGCGACGGCACTTGGCGCCATCCCCGCAATTGTCGGAAAAGGAGACCATGTGATCCTCGACAAGCTTTCGCATGCTTGCCTGATCGATGCCGCCAAACTTTCCGGTGCTACCATCCGCGTCTTTCCCCACAACAACGTCGAACGCCTCGGTGAGCTACTTGAAAGCACCCGCGCCAAGTCCTTGGGACGCATCCTCATCCTCACCGAGTCCGTCTTCTCCATGGACGGCGACCTTTGCCCACTGCGCGAAATTGTCTCCCTGAAGGAACAACACGACGCCCTCCTCCTCCTCGATGAGGCCCACGCCTTCGGTGTCCTCGGCCCGACCGGCATGGGCCTCGCCGAGGATCTTGGACTCCAGGACCGGATCGACTTCCATATGGGCACCCTGAGTAAAGCCGCCGGCCTATCTGGCGCCTACCTCGCTTGCTCCAGCATCTGGCGTGACCTCCTCATCAACCGCGCCCGCTCGTTCATCTACTCGACCGCTCCACCGCCGGCACTCGCCCACGCCGCGTCGGCCGCTCTGGAAATCATCATCGCCGGCTCCGATCTCCGGACCCGCCTCCGAAATCACATCCGGCTGATCGATCCAACGGCCACGACCCCGATCATCCCCCGATTACTGGACGATAACGAAAGCGCCCTGAACGCCGCCGCCCACCTCGCCGAACTAGGCTTCATCGTCCCGGCGATTCGCTACCCCACCGTCCCCCGAGGAACGGCACGCCTGCGCATTTCCCTCTCCGCCGCCCACGAGACAGAAACAGTCGCCGACCTTGCTAAATCGCTGAGTCAGGCCTAGAAAACGAGCAATTATTCGCTCACTTTGTCATATTTGAGCCTATTTTGATAAAGATATTGCCCAACGAGCATTCACAGAGCTTGACTTACGATACTTTTTCTGCTCATTTTAAACCAAAAGAAGCCATTTCGCGTAATACTCTGCTCAAATGTTCGATTACATGCCCATTAATGAGGTCGAAAAGGAACTCGGCAAGCGTCTCAAGCGCCGCCGTCTCGACCGCAATCTCAGCCAGGAAGCACTCGCCGAACGCAGCGGGTTGAGCCGCCGTACCATCACAGCAATCGAACACGGAGAGGGCACCACCCTCACCACATTGCTGACCGTTCTCCGCGCGCTCGACGCCCTAGACACTCTCGACAACTTCCTACCAGAGCCGGGCATCAGCCCGATCGCGATGCTGAAGCTTCAGGAAACGCCACGGAAACACGCCTACAAAACCCGCACTCCGCCCCCCGAAGGCGGCTGGAAGTGGGGAGATGAACCATGACCACAGCGGCGATCCATCTCTACGACACGCTCATCGGTGCCATCACCTGGGACCCGGAACGCGAGCAAGGATTCTTCGAATACGAACCTTCTTTTCTCGGCAGCGGCATCGAGATCGCCCCCCTGACCATGCCGCTCGCGCAATCGCGCTACACCTTCCCCAAGCTCCCGCGCGAAACCTTCAAAGGCCTCCCCGGCCTGCTCGCCGATTCCCTTCCGGACAAATTCGGCAACCTACTGATTGATCAATGGCTCGCCACCCAAGGACGCAGCCCCGCAAGCTTTAATCCCGTCGAACGCCTCTGCTACCTCGGCACCCGGGCCATGGGAGCCCTGGAATTCCATCCAACCCTCCTCGCCGACCTCCCTTCCGAAAGACTCCAGATCGATGCACTGGTCCAGCTCGCCAACGACGCCCTCGCTTCGCGGGAAAACCTTTATGCCAAGCTCTCGAAACCACCCGAAGCCCTCGCGACCATCCTCAAGGTCGGCACCTCGGCCGGCGGCGCACGCGCCAAAGCCGTCGTAGCCTGGAACCCCGCCACTGGCGAAATCCGCTCAGGCCAAGTGCCCCTGCCCAGCGGCTTCGAAGCCTGGCTCTTGAAATTCGACGGAGTCTCCGCCAACCGCGACAAGGAGCTCACCGATCCGCTTGGCTACGGACGGGTCGAGTACGCCTACCACCTGATGGCGCGCGCAGCAGGCATCAACATGAGCGACTGCCGGCTACTGGAAGAAAACGGCCGAGCCCACTTCATGACCCGCCGCTTTGATCGCGGCCCTGCGGGAGAAAAATTCCACATCCAAAGCCTCTGCGGCATCGCCCACTTCGATTTCAATCAGGCAGGTGCCTACTCCTACGAGCAGGCCTTTCAAGTCGCCCGCCGACTTTCCCTCCCCCAGCCCGATCTCCGCGAGCTCTTCCGCCGCGCCGCCTTCAACATCATGAGCCGCAATCAGGACGATCACACCAAGAACATCGCGTTCATCATGGACCGTCGCGGCCACTGGCACCTCGCCCCGGCCTACGACCTGATCTACGCCTACAACCCCGAAGGCGCCTGGACCTCGCGTCACCAGATGAGCCTGAATGGCAAGCGCGATCACTTCAGCCCCGAAGACCTCCTAAAGGCCGCCACCGCCGCCGACCTTAAACCACCCCAAGCAAAAACACTCCTCGCCGAAGTCCACTCCGCCATCGTCCAGTGGCCCAAATTCGCCAGACTCGCAGGCGTGCCGGAGGCATGGAGTAAAGAGATCAAAAGTCAATTGCGACTCACCCTTTTAAAGTAAGCAGCACGGCGGATTTTTGCACGGGGAGGGTTCACAGGCGGGCTGTGATGGTGGCGAAAGCGAGGCGATTGTTGAACTTATTCATCGCGTCGTGAAAGTCCTTGAAGGAGGATTGCCGGAGGTTT